>QWCK01000258.1_pt1 | contig 95455 bp, 90 predicted proteins | sample 1972571 | NCBI WGS metagenome assembly QWCK01 (sample SAMN09866710, study PRJNA288562) | Human gut metagenome isolate term2_stool, whole genome shotgun sequencing... | isolation source: gut | host: Homo sapiens | place: USA: California | reverse complement strand
TTTTGATGGTCCAATTAATGATGTAAGGCAACCCGCTGTTCTCAATGCCTGCTTTAAACGTAATTCATATGATATACCTGTATTTTCATAATTCCTGGAAACATATGTATATTCCGGATACGCTCCAGGTTTAAATACATTTTCCGCTTTTAGTCTCATATTAGTACCTCCAAATATTAATTACTCTAATTATAACATATTTTATTATTTTTTAAACATTTTATTACTTTTTATTGGTCTAAATAGCATTTGACCATAATATAACTTCATTGTTATACTCCAGCACAAATGATTTTGTTATGTAACATACTTAATAGAAAACAAAAAGGCTGAAGCCCATGATGCGACTCCAACCCTTTAATTTTTCTCGACAAAAGAAAACATATAACCCTTGCATTTATATTTAATTATTCTGAATGATATTCACTCCAAATTACCATTTTTACGTAACAAATTCAATCTCGTAACAATATCATTCTTTCATTCTTGGTTTCGTTTAGTTTTATCTAATCTGTATATCTTGTACTATAAATCACACATTAGGACTATATATTGTATTTTAACATTACTGCATTATAGTGCTTCAGAAACATCCGGAAAGCACATAGCGAAACGGACATCCACCTCACTCTTGTCTTTCATCACCGAGTTCACTTCGTTCCCGATATACCGGGCGGGTTTTTCGATTTTTAGTAATATTTCATCATCTAAAGCTAGTTTTCTCATAATTATCCTTTCAAGTTCCGTAAAATACGGAAAATCATACTTAATCTATTGTATTATATACATTTTAGGTGATAAGTTCAAGACGTTTGCTATTGCCCAAAACTAAATATGTCTCGACTCTTCCTCATAAAAGGAAAAGTTGTTTTTCCCTTCTGATGTCCCATGCAATCATTCACTTTTTTTAATTATCCAAGTCTATAATCAAAAAGGCATTTTGCGTATGTTGGTTCTGCCGCAAATATTCTTCAATCAGACGATTTCTTTGAACCAATACAATCTTGTTCTCCTCATCATAATATCGACAGACAATCTCTTTTCTTCTATATCCGCCCATGTCATCTGACACTCCAAACAAAATTTGATATTCACCGTATTCTTTGTCAAGGCGATTTATCATGTACTCTGGTTCCATACATGCGATTACCCAGTCCTGATCTTCTTGAAACAACACATTCTTTGGAATACTCAATCATTGCGTTTCTATAATCCCATCCTTCTTCCGGTGACATTTCCTTGTCATTTTCCATGATCAAATGCATCATCGGATCTCCATACATTCTCGGCTGTCCTTCTTCGGGATACTCAATGACCCAGAAACCAACTTTCATCTTATAACTAACCTACCATATTATATACACTTCAAGAGAAAACTTCAAGTAAAGAAAAAGGACAGAACTTACACATTCCATCCTTTTCTCACAGTACTCTACAGCATCTCAATAAACGCTGCAATCCTTGTATTCAATTGACCAATATCTGCCTGTGAGTAATCTGTCTCCACGCTGATATATGGAATATTCTTTTTCTCGTTTACAAATCTGCGGATTCCAAGCGACTCCACATTATATGTGTGACAGGCCTGAAGTATCATCTCCACAACACCGTCTACCTTGTATTCATCAATCAGTCTTCCAAGCAACTCTAAACGATTTGGATTCGGTGTCATCACAGAACATCCTATATTTAGATATCGCCTTGCCAGAGCATCATAGATATCCGGATTTTCTTCATCTACCAGCTTATCAATAGATTTTGCACCTGTACAGCTTTCGTATGTAACAACGATTCCGCCATTCTCCTCGATTGCCTTGATGACCTTTTCTGTCGCTCCGCCAATTGGACATCCGGTCACAAGAATACGCGGTTTCTTTTCTTCCATTTTCCCTTCTGCATACTCCTGATTGATTTTAGCAACAAGTGCGTCAACTTCTGCTGGGATCTGAGAACGGTCAAACTTGAATGTACTTCCATACAACACCTTAAAAAGATCATGGCCTTTGATCGGAACCGGATCATGTTTCATTACTTCATACAGCCTTTTTAAAGAACGCCTTCCTGCATTATTCATCTTCACCGCATCACGAATCTGCTCTTCTGTAATTGTAGTGTTGAATTTTTTCTCTAAATATTCTTTGAATTTGATAATCTCTTTCTTCCAAAGCTCTAATGCATCCGCACTTTGCGAGTTTGGAAGTTCCATCAGGTATACATCTTTGAATTCTGACATATATTCATACATTTTCTTTTTCCCATCGCAGGTTGTCTCTCCGACAACGACATCAGAAAAATAGAAGAACGGACATTTATCTGTCTTTGCAAAACCATAACTGGATTTGATCAATGGACATAAGTTTTTCGGCAAATCTTTTTCTGCTTCTGAAATAGTCTCGTCAGAGGTAGAACATAATCCCACTGTTGCAGCGCCCATTGCAAGTGCAATCTCCTGCGGAAAATAGGTACAATAAGCACCCACAACCGGAACACCTTTGTCTTTTAATTCTTTTACTGCCAAAAATGAATTTTTTCTCTGTTCTGCAAATTCTTCAAATACTTCTGGTAATTCTTTAATAATTTCCATAATTTTTCCCTCTCTTGTGCTGAAATTTTATAAAATGATTGTAGCAAAACGAAATTTTCAAAGCAAATAGAATTTCTCAATAGATTTATAGGGATTTTTAATATATTTTTACAGTTTTGTATTGTTTTTTTTCAGAATGACTTTCTATACAAAATATGTTAAAATAAAGAAAAACCAAAGAAAGGATTGCCTATTAAGGACAAACAAAAGAGAAAATGATGTATCAATTATTTAACAATTATTTGAATACCACTCAGTTGATTATGATTGGTATTCTCTTTACGTTTTTCATTACATTTCTCGCACTGAAGTTTCCACTTCCATTTTTGCCGGTGGATCAGGGACGCGAGTTTGCAATCAACGGAAAACTCTCAAAAGGAAAGGTTCGAGGTGTGGGATTGACTTTTGTACTCTGTTTTATCATCAGTAGTATATTGTTTCTGCCAATTGACCGTGAGTATATCATCTATCTGATATTACTTTTCTGTGTCATGTTAAGCGGATATCTGGATGATGCTGCGGACACTCCCTGGAGTGATTACAAAAAGGGATTCATAGACCTGATCATCTCAATCGTGACTATGCTGACATTCGTAAATTATAATACTACGGTCATCCACTTTTTCGAGACAGAACTTGTCATTCCGAAAGCAGTGTATGTCATCCTTGGAATTATTTTAATCTGGGTATCGATCAATGTGACAAACTGCTCTGACGGAGTGGACGGACTTTGCGCAAGTCTGTGTACCGTATCACTGATTTCTTTCAGTTTGATCTTTAAAGATGCACTTGGTATGTATACAAATGCAAATTTCTTATTTGCTGCAGTTTTACTTGCCTATTTATATTTCAATACCTCTCCGAGCAGCATGCTCATGGGAGATGCCGGATCGCGTGCACTTGGATTTTATCTTGCAATCATCACGGTCAAATCCGGACATCCATTCCTTTACATCCTGCTGGCAGCAGTGTTAATTGTTGACGGTGGACTCGGACTTGTGAAGATATTTTTAAAACGCTTTTTAAAAATATCAATTTTAAAAAATACTCGTACTCCGATTCATGACCACTTGAGAAAAAATCACAACTGGTCTGATACGCAAGTCGTAATTCGATTTATTATCATCCAACTGATTTGCTCTGTACTTGCATTTCTTTTGCTTGTATAACATAGATAAAAAAATAGAATGTGACCATACATTGGCACATTCTATTTTTTCTATTTGCGTTTTCCTTCCAGCGTCTGCTCAATGATATTTTTCATCATATTTTCATTCAGAGCGCCACTCACATATCCAAAAACATTCCCCTCTCGGTCAATCATAAACGTAGTAGGGAAAGAGGAAATCCCATATTCCGAGAAAAGATCTCCGGTTGTATCCATAAGTGTCGGATACGTATAACCATTTTCATCTAAAAATGCTTTAATGCCTGCTTCATCTTTTTCCTGGCCAAGTCCGGGTGCAGCTACACCTAGAATGATGACAGCATTGTCCCCTTCCGTATCATAGGTCTCATAAAGATTTTGAATATCAGGCATCTCGCTTCGGCACGGTCCACACCAGGTAGCCCAAAAGTTCAAAAATACAGTCTTCCCTTTATAATCAGAAAGCGTATGCTCATTTCCAAACTGATCTTTCAGTGTAAAATCAATTGCCGGAACGACAGTTTCTTTGGATTCCTCTTCTTTATTTTCTTCTTTATCTTCCGACGCATCCTCTGATTCCTTCTCTGTCTCTTCCTGTGATTCTAAATTTGCATTTGTGCCTCCGGACAAGTAGCCAGTAAATGCGTTCATTTTTCCGGTAAACATCAAAACACCCATCAGAATCATCAGCGCGCCGCCTACTTTTACCGTGTATTTAACTACATTCATATGACTTTTAAAAAATTCCAAAAGCGTTGTTGTGAACAGACCAACTGCAAGAAATGGAAGTACAAATCCTACCGTGTATACGCCGATTAACACAAAGCCCATAACCTTTGTGTTTGCGGACGCCGCCATTAACAAAACACTGGTAAGCGCCGGACCCACGCATGGTGTCCACGCAAAGCTGAATGTAAATCCCATGATCAATGCAGTGAGTGGAGACATCGCCAGCTTGTCCAGATGAAATGGAAGTCTGCGCTCTTTTCCAAGCACACGGCTGTTTCCAAATACGCCAAGCTGATAGAACCCAAATAATACAATAATGACACCACCGATTCTGGCAAATAGCATCTGATTTTGATTTAAAAAACTTCCAAGTGCCGATACTCCAAGACCAAGCGCAAAAAAAGCAAAACTGACGCCTATGACAAAACAGAGCGTATGAATCATTACTTTGCTTTTTTGATAGTGTATTTTCCCATCTGCTCCCTGTTTTCCTGTACCTCCTGACAGATAGCCGATATAAAGCGGAATCAACGGCAATACACATGGGGAGAAGAAACTAAGGAGTCCCTGAAAAAATACAGTTAATGCAGGGACACTGACATCCAGTGAAAAATTCATACTTTTCTATTCCTTTCCTGATATATTTGATTTTGAAACGGAGTTTTTAAACACCTCACGATCCAGCATCTTATTTTGATGAGCCACAATTGTTGTGCAGACTGCATCCCCAGTAATATTTACCGCAGTCCTTGTCATATCCAGAATTCGGTCAATTCCCATAATCAAGGCAATACCCTCCACCGGCAGATTCACTGAATTAAATACCATAGTAAGCGTAATCAGACCAACTCCTGGAACACCAGCTGTTCCGACTGATGCAAGCGTTGCTGTCCCGATGACTGTCATGTAATCTATCATATCCAATTGAATTCCAAATGCCTGTGCGACAAACACAACTGCAACTCCCTGCATGATTGCGGTTCCATCCATATTGATGGTCGCACCAAGCGGCACAGTAAAAGAAGAGATTTTTTTGGATACACCCATCTTTTTTGCCAACGTATCAATCGACAACGGAATCGTTGCATTGGATGTCGCTGTCGAAAAAGCAAACGCCATAACCGGAAAGAAGTTTTTGATAAAAATAATCGGATTCAAACCAGTAAAAATTTTAAGCATTCCAAGATAAACGATAAAACATTGCATCGCCAGTCCAACCAGTACTGCCAGCATATATTTTAACATCGGTACAAACGCATCAAATCCGATGCCCGCAAATGTCTTTGCAATCAAACAGAATACACCAATCGGTGCAACTGCCATAACCATCATTGTCATTTCCATCATAATGTCATTGAACTGACCAAAGAAATTCGATACAGTCTCCACCCGATCTCCGAGCTTTGCAAGAATAATTCCCACAATTAGGGCGAACACAATAATCTGCAGCATCTCACCATTGGCAAGTGCAGAAAATGGGTTCGTCGGAATGATGTTTAGCAGCGTATCTGCAAAATTGGTTGCCTCTGCGGTTCCGACATCTTTTGCCGCCTCAATGGATGAGATATCCAACCCGATTCCCGGATCGATCACATTGGCAACCGAGAGCGCCAACGCAATCGCACAAGCGGTTGTAGCAAGGTAAAACAGCATTGTTTTTACGCCGACCTGTCCCAGTTTTTTTGTGTCCCCGATGGACATACTTCCGCAGACAAGTGAACAAAACACAAGCGGTGCGACAAGCATCTGCATCAATCGAATAAAGCCTTGTCCTACTACGTAGAATACTCCATTGATAATAATGTCATCTCGAATCTGCCCAGACGGCACAAAATAGTGCAGGAGAACACCTGCGATTGCGCCAAGAATCAGACTTATGAAAATACGTGTGGTCAATCCAAACTTTTTCTTTTCTGTTTTACTCATCCTGTGTACCTCCATAATTCTCTTTCAAAAATGTTTTTAGAGACTCTCTCCACTCTGGCATCTCCTGCATATTCAAAATTCGTAAAATAAAATTATCAAGCACTGCATATGCTGGGCGGACAGAAGAAAATTCGGATTCCTTTGTCGGTACCGGCTGAAGCGTCACGTCATGATCTGTCAACCTCAGAATTTCTTTTGCAAACTCGTACCGGCTGCAGGTTCCCTTCGCCGTAATATGGTAGGTGCCATATTCGTTGGTATCCATAAGTTCTAATAACAATCTTGCGAGATCGTTGGCACTTGTCGGAGAACCAAACTGATCTGATGCAACCGGAATCACATGCTCTGTCTTTACGCGCTCCAATAGACTGCTCACGAAATTTTTGCCTTTTCCATAAATCCAATTGCTTCGGATAATAAAATGCTTTTCTGTAAACTCTTTTACGTAATTTTCACCGGCACGCTTTGAACGCCCGTAAACCGTTTTAGGATTTGTATCGTCAAACTCGCAGTATGGTTCACTACTCTGCCCGTCAAACACGTCATCTGTAGAAATCTGAACTAATTTTGCACCAATCTTTCTGGCTGCAATACTTAAATTTCTTGCTCCAAGTGCATTGACTTTATATGCCAGCTCCGGATTTTTCTCACATAAAGCAACATCGGTAATTCCCGCACAGTTGATGATGACATCCGGTCTGTTGAGTTCTGAAAAATTCAACACCTCGTCAATCTCTGTAATATCTAATTCTTCCACATCTGTGTTTAACAATTCAAATGCAAGTGGATCGGCGACATCTGTAATTGCAGTTCCCACTTGTCCGCTTGCACCTGAAACCCAAATTTTCATCATGGCTCTCATGTTTTTTCCTCCTTGTATATGATAACTATTCTCAGTATAACAAATAGAACTAATCTATGTCAACTTGACGTTCAATCTCCTGAATAATCTTTTTACTGTCAACCGCCGCGTATTGTGCTCCTTTATAGTCCATTGCAACAAACAGGGCAAACAACAAAATAGCAATAAACATGCGCACCCCAAACGTACTATGTGATCTTGTCATCTCATACTCCTCTTGTGTATCATACAATTTCGTATAAAACGACTGATATCTTGGATGTACAGCAGGCGGAATTTTTTTGTCACTGTAAATCGTCCTTGCCCGCCTAAGCAGTTCCTCTCTCCTTTTTTCGGATTCCGTCATATTTTTTCTCCATTATAAAAAGCATACATCATTTATTCTAATGTATGCTTTCTGAAGGTCTTTTAGACACCTATCTGTCTGCAAGTTCTTTAATGATATCTTCCCATGTCACACCACGTTCCACCATCAGCACCATCGCATGATACAGAAAATCAGACAGTTCATATTTTACTTCTTCCGGATTCGGATTCTTCGCGGCAATGACAAGTTCTGTCGCTTCCTCTCCGACTTTTTTCAATATCTTATCAATTCCTTTGTCAAACAGGTAATTCGTATACGAGCCTTCTTTCGGATTCTTTTTCCGATCCACAATTGTCTCATACACTGTCTCAAATACCTGCAGCGGATTGGTCTCATCATAATCCGTTCCGACTAAAGGCTGGAAAAAACAAGTCGGATTGCCAGTATGGCACGCCGGTCCCACCTGATCTACTTTTGCGAGCAACGTATCCCTGTCACAATCAATAGTCAATGATTTTACATATTGATAGTGCCCGGATGTCTCACCTTTCACCCACTGCGTTTTACGGCTTCTGCTGTAATAAGCCATTCTGCCCGTTTTAATTGTATGATCAAACGCCTCTTCATTCATATATGCGAGCATCAGAACTTCTCCGGTCTTATAATTTTGAACAATGACAGGAATCAGTCCGTCTGAATTCAGCTTAAATTCTGTGAATTCCATGATGCTTTCAAAAGAAGTCATCTTGATATTCTCCTGAGAACATTTCTTCTTAAATTCTGCAAAATCCAGATCCGGCTGGCTGATAAATTTTCCAGATACACCTTTGATTCCCGGACACTTCAAAATCTGGAGAATCTCTTCCTCCTCCATCGCATCTGTCAAGACAACACTTGGAATATCTGTAATGTTCATCACAGAATCCAAATCCAGCCTGTGCATAAATAAGATCGAGCTGGAACACTCTTCAATCAGGTGCTGCTGCTTAAATAAGGCATCGAAGTCATTTAAGGAGACTGCTATCTTTTCTTTCCCGAAACGTTTTGAGACATCCTCAATCAACTCTACAGATAATGCCTTTGAAAAATTCAAAATTGCCCGTTTTGCACCGGCATATAAAATCTTTTTCACATCTTCCTGACGTCTTATGTTTCCTCCGGCAACCATTGGAATTCGGATTACCCGATTCATTTTTTTCATAAGATCAATTGCATGATCATATTCCTCATCTGTGGTAGATAGATCAAACACAAGCAATTCATCTGCCCCCATGTCATTATATTTTTTTGCAAGTTTCACTACATCATCGGAAAGTATTTCCAAATTGTCAAACCATTTTACTGCTTTCCCCTGATAGATAAAAATACAAGGAATCAACCTTTTATAATTCATTATGCCAAACTTCCTTTCGTAGACCAAACTTCTTTTATACGAGGTTCTTTCATCACTGCCTCGTCCAGTGCTTTTCCAAATGCTTTAAACAAAGCCTCTGCCATATGGTGATTATTCCCACCATCGATTACTTTCAGATGCAGGTTCATAGCCGCGCTGTAGGAGACTGCATAAAAGAATTCCCGAACCATCTCTGTGGCAAGCGCACCGATTTTCTCTGCCGTAAACTCTGCTAAAAAATTCAGATACGGTCTTCCGGAAAGATCAATTGCACAGAGGACAAGCGTTTCATCCATCGGCAGCATGAAATTTCCATATCTTCTGATTCCCTTTTTCTCGCCGAGTGCTTGAAGAATTGCCCGACCAAGCACAATGCCTGTGTCCTCTATCGTATGATGACAATCAACCTCTAAATCACCTTTTACAGAAACACTGAGATCAAACAGACCATGTCTTGCAAACCCATCCAGCATATGATCAAAAAATCCAATGCCTGTATGGATGTCTGTTTTCCCAGAACCGTCAAGATTCAGCGTCAAAGAGATGTCTGTCTCTTTTGTTTTTCTTGTACAAGTAACTATTCTTTCTTCCATATCTTTTTCCTCTATTTTTCAAATCGGACTTTGATCGAATTAGCGTGTGCCGTGAGTTTTTCTGCCTCTGCAAATTGCTCTATATCGCTGTGAATTGCCTCCAGCGCTTCTTTCGAATATGCGATGATGCTTGATTTTTTAATAAAATCATCCACTCCAAGCGGCGAGAAAAATTTTGCAGTTCCGTTCGTCGGCAATACATGGTTCGGTCCTGCAAAATAATCACCAAGCGGCTCACTGCTGTACTCTCCAATAAAAATCGCACCTGCATTGCGCACCCGCATCATCACATCATATGGGTTCGCTGTCATGATCTCCAAATGTTCCGAGGCGATCTCGTTCGCAATATCGATCACTTCCTCCATCGTATCTGCAACAAGAATGTAACCATAATTTTCTAAAGACTTTTTCATGATCTCTGTGCGGGACAATTCTTCCACAAATACTTCTACCTGCTTGGACACCTCCTTGGCAAGTGTCTCACTTGTCGTCACGAGAATTGCCGATGCCAGTTCGTCATGTTCTGCCTGTGACAACAAGTCAGCCGCCACATATCTTGGATTCGCTGTCTCATCTGCAATGACAAGGATCTCGCTTGGTCCTGCAATTGAGTCGATACTCACATGACCATATACTGCTTTTTTTGCCAATGCGACATAAATATTTCCAGGTCCTACAATTTTGTCAACTTTTGGAATGGAATCTGTCCCGTAAGCAAGTGCTGCAATCGCCTGCGCACCGCCGACCTTATAAATCACATCTACTCCTGCCTCATTCGCTGCCACCAGTGTGTTCGGATTGATCTTCCCATCTTTTCCAGGGGGAGTGACCATCACAATCTCCTCCACTCCTGCTACCTTTGCCGGAATGACATTCATTAGTACAGAAGACGGGTAGACTGCTTTTCCGCCTGGTACATAGACACCTACCCTTTGCAGCGCAGTTACCTTTTGTCCAAGCATGGTGCCGTCTGGTTTGCTGTCAAACCAGCTATACTGTTTCTGCTTTTCATGGTAGATACGAATATTTTCTTTTGCTTTTCGTATGATTTCCACAAGAGATACATCTACCAGATCATATGCCTGTGTAATCTCTTCTTTTGTCACAGTAATTGTATTCGCTGTAATATCCGCACCGTCAAACTGTTTTGTGTAATCAAACACTGCCTGATCCTTTTCATTTTTTACATGTTCCAAAATTTCCAAAACACGGGATTCGTATTGGGGATACTGATTCGGACTTCTTTTCAACAAATCTTCCAGCAGATTTGTCTTTGTCTCATAGTTCAATTTTTGTATTCTCATCTCATGCCTCCTGTAAAATCATTCTCAATTTTGTCAGCAATTCTTTGATCCGCTCATTTTCCATTCGCATACTAACCGGATTGACAATCATTCTTGCAGACAATGGACATACCTCTTCTAACACTTCCAAATCATTTTCCCGAAGTGTAGAGCCGGTCTCCACAATATCTACAATAACTTCTGACAATCCTACAAGTGGTGCAAGTTCTATCGAGCCGTTCAACTTAATAATCTCGACTGTCTGATGCTTTTTGTTATAAAAATAATCCTTCGCGATATTCGGATATTTTGTCGCAACACGAATCAGCTCATGATGATTTAAAAGCTCCTTTGCTCTTGAGGGACCACACACACACATTCGGCAGTTTCCAAACTGTAAATCTAACACCTCATATGTTTTTCGTCCTTCTTCTAATATCGTATCTTTTCCAACCACGCCAATATCAGCTGCTCCATATTCTACATAAGTGGGAACATCCGGACCTTTTGCAAGAAAAAATTTTAATTTTAGTTCTTCATTTACAAAAATTAATTTTCTGGAATCTTTGTCCTTCATCTCCTCGCAAGTGATGCCAAGCTGCTCTAACAATTCCAGTGTTTTTTTCGCAAGCCGACCTTTTGTCAATGCAAATGTTAAATATCTCATATGATTTCCTCCCAACCGACTGTTTTTTTCTCATCTGTCAAAAGATTCGTCATTAAAATCTCATCTTCTCTCTTCAGGTAGAACATGCCTCCACAGAAGTTCTGTCTCGCATATGACACATACTCATCCAAAAATCTGTCATCTGATTTTTTCACGAGCTCTGTCGGTTTTTCGGCAAGCCGAAATTCTCTTGCCAGCGCAATTGCTCTGCTGCGCTCACTTTCTTCATACAAGATCAACGTATTTTTCTGATGATACGGTATCTCCAGTTTCTGTCTTGAAATCGCGCCCATCAGTTCATCAATAACGATTGCAAATCCGATGGAAGGGAATTCCTTTCCAAATTTTTCTACAAGATGGTCATAGCGTCCACCCTTCACAATTGCATCTCCTGTCCCATATGTATAACCGCGGAATATAATGCCCGTATAATATCCATAGGTGCCGCTCATGCTGAGGTCAAAGGTGATATATTTTTCAATTCCGTATGAAACCAAAATCTCGTACGTCTCTGACAGGCGTTCCACTGCATGCAATGCTTTCTCACAAGAAACGATTTTTTTTGCGCGTTCCATGATCTCGATTCCACCTGTCAGCTCCTCCAGCACTCGGAAAGCTGCCTTTGTTTCTTCTTTTACACCACAGTTATCCAGCAACTCTTCCACACCGAAATAATTCCGGTTTGCAATTAATTCACGAAGACGAGCCTCTTTTTCTTCTTCCAGACCTGCATCCTCCAACAGACTTTCAAAAAAATCAACATTTCCGATATAAATCTGAAATTCATTTAATCCGGCTGCCTTCAGACAGTCTGCAGCCAATGCAACCATCTCTGCATCCGCTTCCAAAGAATCAATTCCAAGGAGTTCCGCACCCATCTGCGTACTTTCCTTTAATTTTCCACGATAGCTCGAATGGTTGATAAATGTGTTTCCATTATAACATAGACGGACCGGAAGTCCTTTTGAATCCAAAAAAGTGGCTGCAACTCTTGCGATTGACGGCGTAATATCCGGTCTCAACACAAGTGTATTCCCATCTCTGTCAAAAAATTTATAAAGTTCCTTTGAAGAGATTGTACCAATCTCTTTTCCGAAAACATCAAAAAACTCGAACATCGGTGTCTGTATATCTTGATATCCGTATAAGTGCAGGATTTCTTGTAATTTTTCCTCCAACATAAGTTTTCTTCTGCATTCAATCCCATAGATATCCCGAACTCCTTCCGGAGTATGTAAAATCTGCTGTCTCATAATCTCCTCCAATACTTTATCACGCTACCATATTAAAATAATGCTTATTATAACATTTTTTGAGAGATTGTCAATCCCTGAGATCCAAATCCTGCTGCAATGCTTCCAAATATGATACCAGACATCCATTTTTTAACTGGATAAAAAATGTCTGAGAAAGTTCTTCATATCGGATACTTTTTCTGCCTCCTGTTTTTGCGCGTTCCCAAAATTTTTGAATCTCAGAAAACCGCATATAATATAACTCGTTTCTGGCGCTGTAATAGATAATCAAGAATGCAATTCCTCCCTGCTTTTCAAAATTACTCATAAACGTCACCTGATGTTCATGAATATTTTGCAGCGGAAATGTGTCTGTATTACATTCCTTCGCATCAAAGCATACCGGAATCCCCTGTACCGCTCCAATGTAGTCAACAGTACTTCTCTGATCAAAATATGCCAGAGTGATATGACGATGCTCCTTATCAATCCGAACAGGAGTGATTGGCGTCGGAATTTTTTGAATCAACGCCAGTCCCTTTTCCAGATAACATTCATTTGTCTGGTTGATCATATCCTCCAGTGTAGAACCGCGAAGTCCTCTCGAATTCCATGTCCCCATTTTTCTATTCCTCACTGTATTTTTCTGCTTTTAAAATATTCTGAAACAATTTTGGAAGTGGTGCCACAAATTTTCTTTCACTTAGATTCGACAACTGGCCTGTACAGGCTGGCATTTCCAGTCGATAAGCATGTAACAACTGACTTTTCAGTCCATACTGCTCTTTTAGTCTATCGTTGACCTTTTTGCTCCCATACTTGTAGTCTCCGATAATCGGATATCCAATCGATGCCAGATGTGCCCTGATCTGATGCGTTCTTCCGGTGATCAGATGCACTTCCAAATATGTATATTTTCCATTGCTCCACAAAGGCGCATATTCCGTCTCAATCGGCAGGCAATCCCCTTTTTCTGCCTTTGACACCGTTACTTTATTTGTCTTTTCGTCTTTTACAAGATATCCGCTCACCGACTGAGAATGTTTTACCTCACCTGCCACAAGACAGCGATAATATTTTCTCAGAGAACGATTTTTAAAAAGTGTTCCCATCTCCTGCAGCCCTGCAAGACTTTTCCCTGCTGCTACCAGTCCACTTGTATTGCGGTCCAAACGGTTGCAGACAGACGGTCTGAATTTTCTAAGTTCCTCCTCTGTCAATTGTCTTGTTTCAAGCATATATGAAATAATATGTTCCACAAGCGATTCATCATCGGCCACTGCCTTTTGTGACAGCATCCCAACCGGTTTGTTGATCAGCAGCACATTCTCATCTTCATAGATAATATCAAGCGTTACATTGGTATGAACTGCATGGATATTGGAAAATTTTGCAATCGTCTCATCAGCCAAAAACAATTTTACAGAATCACCGACCGCCAGCTTTTCGTTTCCAGTTGCCTTTTTCCCATTCAATACAATATTTTTTTTTCGCAGCATTTTATATAAAAAGCTCTTTGGCGCCTCGTTTAAATACTTTGCCAGCATCTTATCCAGTCGCTGGCCGGCCTCATTTGCCGCTACAATAATTTCCTGCATAGTACTCCTCTATAATGAAATCTGAAATAACAGATGTCGAATTCCTTCTTCTTTTTTCTTTGTGTCCGGTCTGTTTGTTTCCGCCATATGCTGCATACTTTCTGTCCTTGCAAGGAATGCGGTATAATCCGTAAAAATTTTCACAGACACTTTTGTATACTGATTTTGCTCCAGCATCTGGCGTAAGTGTTTGCCGGTATAGACAGGATCTATTTTTTTTCCGGAAGAATATCCACAGATCGTATTGTCCAATATAATGATACTGTCAACGGGCATAAATTTGTCCTTACTCGTAAATACCAGATCAAATGCAGCCGTCAAATCCTCTGCATGTTTCTGAATCTCTTTCGCTCGTTCCTCTGCAATCGAGTGATACGGAGAGATTGTGATTACCTCCACCAACGCTTTTGCCGCCGGAAGGCATCCAAGTACGGCGACAACTGTCAAAAGATTCAGTCTTGTATGCGTCTGCCAGATACCAAGTATCAAAAGCGCGATGACAATTCCAAATTCCAGTACCGCTTTCAAAATCAGTTGTTTTTTTCGTGCCTGAATATAGCCGGCTTCTCCTTTTGTAGCTTTCATTTCTTCGTTCCTTTCCTTACCAGAATTTTTTCATCGCTTTTAGAATCACACTGTGCGGAAGCAGCTTTGTTGCCGCCTCTGCTCCCTTCATCGCCGTCCCGTACACAGACAGTTCTTTGCCCTCTCGCGCATCAAGAAGTGCCTGTTTTACGACCGCTTCCGGTCTTGCCATCACCGCAGCCTTCATTTGATTTTGTTCTTTTTGTCCGGCAATTTCAAAAAACTCTGTCTCAACCGGTCCTGGACAAACTGCGGTCACAAAAATCTCTTCATCGCAAAGTTCTGTGCGAAGACTTCTGGAAAAACTAAGCACATACGATTTGGTAGCTGCATAGACACTGAAAGACGGCTGTGGGCAAAATGCTGCCGCCGAGGCAACGTTCACAATTCTGCTTCCTCTTGTCATATATGGAATACAGATCTTTGTCATATGAGTCAGTGCTTTACAGTTTAACTCTATCATATCTAACTGATCCTCGGCAGAAAGTTTTTTCACTTCCCCAATTTTACCAAATCCTGCTGCATTCACAAGCATACGGATATCCGGATCTTTTTCTTTCAAGAGAACTTTTAGTTCTTGATAAATGTTTTGCTCACACAAATTACCTTCTAAAATACGCACATTGGTAAACATGCAGCTTTTTAATTCTTCCAGCCGCTCTCTTCTGCGGGCAATCACCCATATCTCATCTAATTCTTTATACAAGTGCTCAATCTGTTTTACAAACTCTTTTCCAAGTCCAGAGGATGCGCCTGTTACAATCGCAATTTTCAATTTATTCACTTCTTTCTGATGCTGTTTTTATTTTGTCTTTTTCCGGTGTACGTTTCGGATTGCTTTTTTCTTCTTTGCAGCAGGTTTTTTCTGTTCCTGCCTTTTATAATCCAGTTTGCCCTGATATTTCTTCTCCTGTCTCGGACGAATCAGACAATGTTTGTCAAATCCAACTAAGTCCATTCGGTCTGCCATGCGAAGAGCCTCCATGACAAGCTGATAATTCTTCGGATTCCGATATTGGATCAACGCTCTCTGCATCGCTTTTTCACGTGGATTTTTCGGTACATATACAGGTTCCATCGTCCGCGGATCCACTCCCGTATAATACATACAAGTCGATATTGTCGATGGTGTCGGATAGAAGTCCTGTACCTGCTCCGGCATATAGCCAAGATCCCTTAAGTATTCTGCAAGAGCCACGGCTTCTTTCATCGTCGAACCCGGATGCGAAGACATCAGATACGGAACCAGATACTGTTTTTTCCCAAGTTTTTCGTTGATCTGTTTATATTTTTTCGAAAATGCCTGATAGACACTGTTTTCCGGCTTACCCATCTTTTGAAGAACCGGATCTGCTACATGCTCCGGAGCTACTTTTAGCTGTCCGCTCACATGATACTCACACAGTTCCTTGAAAAATGTATCATCTTTATCTGCTATCAGATAATCGAATCGGATGCCTGAGCGAATAAATACCTTCTTTACATTCGGAAGTGTACGAAGTTTTCGTAAAAGCTTCAGGTAGTCTTTATGATCCACCTTCAAATTTTTACACGGTCGCGGAAATAGACACTGCTTTTGCTTGCACACTCCTTTTGTGAGCTGCTTATCACAAGAAGGTGCTCTAAAGTTCGCAGTCGGTCCGCCAACATCATGAATATAGCCTTTGAAATCCTTATCCCAAATAAATTTTTCTGCCTCTGCGATCAAAGATTCATGGCTTCGCGTCTGAATGATTCTCCCCTGATGAAACGTAAGAGCACAAAAATTACATCCGCCAAAACATCCACGATTGCTGATCAGGCTGTATTTTACCTCCTCGATTGCCGGAACTCCTCCAAGCGCGTCATAGGACGGATGGTATGTTCTCATATAAGGATAGCTGTAAGTGCGATCCATTTCCGACTGGCTAAGCGGTTTGGACGGTGGATTCTGGACTACATATAAATGGTCCGAGTATGGTTCCACAAGTCGTTTTCCTGAAAAAGGATCTGTATTGCAATACTGCGTATAAAAACTCTTCGCATAGTTTAGCTTGTCCTGCTTTAATTGTTCGTAAGATTCCAACATGATCGCATCGTAGACACTGTCTAAAGACTTCACCTTACAGACAGTTCCGTAGATGTATGTGATATCTTCCACTGCAATGCCACTCTCCAGCGCTTCGGCAATCTCAAGAATGGAGCGTTCTCCCATTCCATAAGAAAGAATATCTGCGCCCGAATCCAATAAAATCGAACGTTTTAATTTATTTGACCAGTAATCATAATGAGCCATCCGGCGCAGACTCGCCTCAATCCCGCCAATAATGATCGGCGTCTTTTTATAAACCTGACGAATCAAATTACTGTAGACGACCGTCGCATAGTCCGGACGTTTTCCCATAACGCCGCCCGGCGTAAATGCATCTGTCTGACGTCTCTTTTTCGACACAGAGTAGTGATTCACCATAGAATCCATATTCCCGCTGGATACAAGGAATCCAAGGCGAGGTTCACCGTATTCTGTAATGCTGCTTTTATCTTTCCAGTCCGGCTGACAGATCAACCCAACTTTATATCCATTCGCCTCCAAAAGGCGTGTGATGATCGCATGCCCAAAAGACGGATGATCCACGTAGGCATCTCCGGAAACATAGACAAAATCCAACTGTTCCCAGCCTCGCTCCTCCATATCTTTTCTGCAAATCGGTAAAAATCCATTTCTCATTTCAGTACCTCATAGGTGTTATTTTTAATATCTTCATAATCTTTTATATAATAGTCTGCGAGCGCACGTTTTTTTTCGTCCTGATTTTTGGAAAAATCGTCTTCCACCGCACAGACTTTCATTCCGGCATTGACACCTGCCAAAATTCCGTTTGGCACATCTTCAAAGACAAGACAACGTTTCGGTTCCACCTGCAAAGATTGTGCAACTCTTAAATACACATCCGGAGCCGGTTTCCCTGCTTTTGCCTCGCATGATGTCCATATAGAATCAAATAACGGCAACACTTTTGTTGATCTTAAAACTGCCTCTGCAAGCTCGCGTTTATTGCTTGTCGCGATTCCAAGCTTAATCCCTCTTTGATGAACTTCCTGCAAAAAGTCAAATGCTCCTTTTTTCAGTATAAGCTCATTTGCATATTTTTCATATGCCATTCCATACCATTCTTCCATCAATTCCTCTAATGTGTGTGGAAGATTTGGAAACAATTCCAAAAAATATGCTGCTGTTTCCGAATAACTTTTTCCTTCCATTCCTTCATGAAATTTCTCCGGCTGTGTCAAACCATATTTTCCTAAAAATTCATCGTCGATTGCAGTCCACACCCACATGGAATCCACCAGTGTGCCATCCAGATCAAAAATAATCGCCTCTATATTCTCTAACATAATCGCTTAAGTTCCTCATTCGTAAGAGCCCGGTATTCACCGCTCTTTAATGTCTCATCCAACAGAAGTGTTCCCATAGAAAGCCTTTTCAAATAAATTACTTCTTTCCCCACTGCATGAAACATCCGCTTCACCTGATGGAATTTTCCCTCCTGTATCGTAAGTCTTATCTCAGAAATCTCTCCGGAATGCAAAATTTCAAGCTTTGACGGAAGTGCAGTCTCGCCGTTTCCGATTGACATTCCTTCGGCAAAGATTTCTTGATCGGCCTCATCTACAATCCCCTGTACCTTTACATAATACACTTTATCCACATGTTTTTTCGGTGACAAAAGCCGATGCGCCAGCTCTCCATCGTTTGTGATCAAAAGAAGACCTTCTGTGTCTTTATCAAGCCTTCCTACCGGGAACAAATCTCTGCGCTTTTTTGCGGGAATCAACTCCACTACCGTTTTGTCCTGCCTGTCTGTTGTGGCTGAGACAACTCCTGCTGGTTTGTTTAGCATATAATACTCGTGCGTTTCATAGGAGACTGCTTCGCCCATGCAGCACACTTTTTGACGTGAAATGTCAATCTTTTGCTCAGGAGATTTTTCCATACTTCCATCCACTGTTACTTTTCCCTGACGGATCAGTTTTTTTACTTCTGTTCTCGTCCCAATGCCCATATCTGCGAGATATTTATCTAATCGTATCATTATGACTGCCATCTCCATCCAGGTAAATATTTGTTCTTCAAAGTTCCGTTTGCAAGTTTCCCAAAGCCTAGCGGATAGCCGTCCACAAGGACAAGCTGCCAGCCTTTTTCTTTCTGAGGAACAAGATCATCAACTTCGATTGTCTCACCTTTCAGATAGCGGATCACACGCTCATCCTCCACGGAAAGTGAGATTGTGTGGCGGTACTCTTCTTTTTTCAGACACATCGCAAGTGACTGACTCGGCTCAAACCGGTTCTTTTTCACATCTCCAAGATACAGTCCTGTCCGAAGGAAACGAATGCCTTTTACATTCGGGATATCTTCCGGCATATAGTAGACTTTCTCGCTGTAAATCTCCAGTCTGCTCCAGTCCATCTCCCATGTGATGTCCTCAAAAAATGCAAGCAGTTCTTCCGGCACTTTTTTCGCACGCTTTTTCTTTTCTTTGACCACTAGTTTCTCCGACTTTTCCCCTTTTTGAAGCAATGCCAGATAATGTCCCTCTCCGTGCATCTTATGCGGCCAGATACGGACTGTTTTTTCAAATACAGGCTCTTTTGATTCGGTCACTTGCGGCATTCCTTTTGCAAACCCCTCATATGGCCGAATCTCTTTTATCTCAAATTCCGGATATTGTTGTCTTAAATATTCAATTGTGCCCTCATTCTCTTCCGGATCAAATGTACAAGTGGAATAGAGCATCATTCCACCCGGTTTTAACATTCTTGCGACCTGCGTGACAATACTTCTCTGAATCTTTGCAAAAAATTCCGGTCCATGTTCTTCCCAGGCTTTCACCATCTTTTTATCTTTTCGGAACATTCCTTCTCCGGAACATGGTGCATCGATCAAAATCTTGTCAAAATATTCCGTAAAATACTCTTCAATTTTGCCCGGCTCCTCACTGAGCACAAGCACATTGCCGATGCCGAACACTTCAATATTTTTTAATAAGCCCTTTGCTCTGGAATTGCTGATGTCATTTGCCACAAGCACACCTTCCCCGCAAAGTTTTGCTCCAAGCTCAGTCGCCTTTCCTCCCGGTGCTGCACAGACATCCAGCACCTTATCTCCCGGTTCAATCGGAAGACGGTTTGCCGGTGTCATAGCACTAGGCTCCTGTAAGTAAAAAAGTCCGGCAAAATAATATGGATGCTTTGCCGGCTGCACGTGCTCTCCATCATAATAAAATCCATTCTCAATCCATGGTATCGGTTGAATCTCAAATGGACAAATCTTTTTAAATTCTTCCACACTGATTTTTTTTGTATTTACACGGAGACCATAAAGTCTCTTTTCCTCATAACACTTTATATAATCATCAAACTCTGCTCCAAGCAGTTCTCTCATCTTTTTTTCAAACGCAATTGGTAAATTCATTTTTCATCCTCCATGTCAATTTCATATTATACCATAGCCATACTATTTTCTCCACAAATATTAGTCAGAATACGCACATTTCAGCTTATGCTGTTCCAGATACCGCATCACCCAATATGGATTGACACTCATCTCCTGACCGTTGGGATACACATAAATTCCCACATGCAGATGCACCGGAAATTTCCCTTTTGTACCTTCCTCTCCATAGCCTGTATCCCCCATGAATCCAATCACATCCCCGGCTTTCACTCGGTCTCCCTCTTTAATATCCGCATAGGAATCCAGATGTGCGTAATAAAAGTATCCACCGGAAGGCGCCAGAATACCGATACGGTATCCCCCTTTTGGAAGCCACCCTTTACTTTGTACGACACCGTCCGTCATACTGACGATAGGATAATATCCTGAGACATCCTTTTTTGCCATCAAGTCACACCCTTCATGTCCGCGTTTTCCTCCATAGTTTCGTTCTTTCATCCATCCGTTTTCAAATACCACCGTTGCATCTTCGTCCGTGGTTGATTCCGGCACCGGAAAATATTTCACATCATCCCAGATTGCCTGATTGATTTTCAGATAAGCGCTCCATGCCTTTTTCTGTTCCCACGTCTTCTTTCGTTCGCAAAACGTTTTTTCTGTATATGTATATGGAAACGGCTGATAGCCAAACTTGCTTTCCAGCAGATAGATTCCTGCCTGCAGCCCTCTGCTCTGATCATCACAAAAACTGTTGATCATTTTTTCACCTAACTGCTGATCTCGAAATTCCATCTTCATAACTGTATTTTCATGCAACCGTTCCATTCTGCTTATCGACAGCAGTCTGCCAATCCATATTTCTGTAACAAAAGAAAATAGTAATACAAAAAGAAGTAATTGATATGCCTGTCTCTTCTTCACGACAAACTCCTTTTTGTATTACTATATGTTTTTCTTATCTTCAAATATGTATTGTTTTATCTACAATTTTTTAAGACTGCAAGCAGATAATCCCACATGCGCTGCACAGATGCAACTTCCAATTTTTCGTTCACAGAATGCACGTCGAACATGTTTGGTCCAAAGGATACGCAATCCAGTTCCGGAAGCTGTCCTGATAACAGACCGCATTCTAACCCTGCATGAATTGTAGCAACTACAGGGGCTTTCCCGAACATCTGCTCATAGGTATCGATCATAATCGGCCGAAGTTTTGAATCTGACTTGTACATCCATGCCGGATAGTCACAGGATACTTCTCCTTTTCCTCCTGTGAAAACAGCATACGCATTCAATGTCTCTTCCAGTTCTTTCTTTTTACTCTCCACAGAACTTCTCACCATAAAGATCAACTCGATACCATCCTCTTTTGTAGATACGATTCCAAGATTCAAAGAGCTCTCTACAAGTCCTTTCAATTCACGGCTCAATCCTTGCACTCCATATGGTGTAGAAATTAACAGGAATACAACTTTATCTGTTGTATCTGCTGTGCATACATTCAGTGTAGTTTCTTCAGAAAGTACAACTGAAATTTCCAAATCCGGCTCGTCTTTTCCAAATTCAGTTTTCACAGTTTCTGCAAGTTCTTCCACATATGCTTTGACGGCATCTTTCTGTGTTGTGTCCACTAAGATTTTTGCTTTCGATAATGGCGTGATAACATTGTCTTTTGTTCCGCCATTCATCTCAATCAGCGCATATGAAAATTGTGTTTTAAGACTGTTTAAAATTCTTCCGAGTACTTTATTAGCATTTCCCCTTTGTTGATTGATCTCGATTCCAGAATGTCCGCCTCTCAATCCTCTCACAACGATCTCAGCCGCAGCCCCTGTTTTTTCTTCTTTTGCCAGCGGAAGCGTAATCGTATGGCGGAAACCGCCTGCGCATCCTGTTAGTAATGTTCCCTCTTCCTCAGAGTCAATATTGATCAGCATACGACCTTTTAATACAGAAAGATCGATTGCTCCTGCACCACCCATTCCAACTTCTTCATCTGTGGTAAAGACTGCTTCAATCGGCGGATGTTCAATCGTGTCACTGTCAAGAATTGCAAGTGCATATGCGATGGCAATTCCGTCGTCTCCCCCAAGACTGGTATCTTTCGCCTTTAAAAATCCATTCTCCTCATATACTTCAATTGGATCTGTGTCAAAGTTATGTGCAGAATCGTCTGTTTTTTCACATACCATATCCAGATGCCCCTGAATGATCACCGGTTCACTGTTTTCAAATCCTGCTGTTCCGGCTTTTTTAATAATCACATTATTCGCCTCATCCTGAATACATTCCAAGCCTCGCTCTTTTGCAAAGCCTACACAATAATCACTGACTCTTTTTGTGTCAAATGTTGCTCTTGGAATCTTGCAAAGTTCTTCAAAAAAATGAAAAACTGATTTTGGTTCTAAGTGTTCTAATGCTGACATAATAAATTCCCTCTTTCCTTTAAAATTTTCCTATAATCTATTGTGTCACATCAGACATAAAAAATCAAGCATATCCATATATTATAAAAACAAATTGGAGGTCTGTTATGAGACGCTATGCCTTTCCTTTCAGTGTGATTTTATTATTTTTTATTATGCTTTCTTTCCCTCAGGAAGTATTTAACGGAGCTAGCGAAGGGTTGCTGCTTTGGTTTCAGATCGTCCTCCCTACCTTACTTCCATTTATTATCATCTCGAACGTCCTGATACAAACAAATTCCATCTCCATTCTATCCCGCATATTTGGTCCGGCTTTTCAGAAATTTTTCCACATTTCAATTGACGGAAGCTTTGTGGTACTTGCCGGATTTCTATGCGGCTATCCGATGGGCGCCAAAGTGACTTCAGATCTCATTTTAACGGGACGCATCACCAAAAGCGAAGGAACCTATCTGCTTTCTTTTTGCAACAATACAAGTCCCATGTTTATTATAAGCTATGTGATCTGGCAAAATCTACACGATCAGACTCTTCTTTTTCCATCCTTAGTGATTTTGTTTGCATCACCGATATTGTGCAGTTTTGTTTTTCGGAACATTTATAAAAAAGATTTGTCAACCAAAAGAGCAGGAAAAACCAGTATATCTTCCTGCATTCATTTTAACTTTGAGATCGTTGATACCTGCATCATGGATGGGTTCGAGACCATAACGAAAGTCGGGGGATACATCATATTGTTTTCCGTTCTGTTATCTCTTTTGCAGATGTTTCCGGTAAAATCAGCTTTTATATCAAACATATGCCTCCCGATGCTGGAAATCACCAATGGAATACCTATGTTATCTAAAAACATACTGTCCCAAACAGAAAAATATGTTTCTATACTTGCACTGACTTCTTTTGGAGGACTCTGTTCTGTTGCACAGACAAAATCCATGATTCGCCAATCCGGTCTGTCGATTGTTCCTTACATATTAGAAAAACTGGTCACCGCATTGGTAACCAGTCTGCTCGCTTTCTTTTATATTACACTTATCCATTAACATTGCCGCCAAATTCCGCTTCCATACCACGGTCAGATTTGTCCGGCACTTCCAACTCAGTACGATTTGTCCTCACGATATCATAACACTCTCTCAGAGAGTTCACCAATCCATCATACTTCGTCGTGTAGCTGTCCAAAGTGTGACCGATAATATTTTCCACATTCAGCATAACATCGTTTGTGTACTGCATCGCTCCGATTCGGATATCGTTTGCATCGTTTGTTGCATTGTCCAAAATCTCCTGTGCCTGCTCCGTTGCTGCTGTCACAATGTCATTTGCCTGTGCATATGCCTGTTGCATAATCTCATGTTCACTCACCAATTCATTTGTGTGAATCTGAGCTTCCTCCAACATGCTCTCTGCCTTTGTGCGTGCATCTGCCAAAATTGCATCTTTGTTTGCAATAATCTTCTGATAACGCTTAATCTCATCAGGTGTCTTCATGCGAAGTTCACGGAGAAGCTCGTCCATCTGATCTTTATTTACAATAATCTTTGTTGTAGATAATGGCTGAAATTTACAACTGTCAATATATTCTTCAATTTCCTCAATAATTTGTTCAATACGACTGCTCATAATTTACACTCCTTTTCTTTCTTCTATCTTCTCTTTTATTTTTTTTACAATCACTTCCGGCACAAACTGTGTAATGTCTCCCCCAAAGCTTGCAACTTCTTTTACCGTTGTCGAGCTTAAAAAGGAAAACTCCAGACTTGTCGTTAAAAACAAGGTCTCAATCTCTGGTTCGATTTTTTGGTTCGTCTGTGACATCTGTAATTCATATTCAAAATCCGTAATTGCACGCAATCCCCGAACAATCACTTTTGCATCCATCTGCTTTGCAAATTCTACTAATAACCCCTCAAATGGAATGATCTTGACATTAGGGAAGTCTTTTGTCACTTCCTCTAACATTCTAACACGTTCTCCTACAGAAAACAACGGCGTTTTCGCTTTATTATTCAATATTCCGACAATTAATTCATCCGCAATGGAGGCAGAACGTCGAATGATATCCAGATGACCAAGTGTCACCGGATCAAAGCTTCCCGGATAAATGGCTCTTAGCATTCTTTAAGCCTCTCTTTCTAAAAATGTATGTTTATTAGTCTTATATATCTTTTCTTTAATAACAGAAAAGCCAAGTTCCTCCACATAAGAAAACTCTGTATCCAAAGAACTTTCTATAATCACGACAGCATCTTCCGAAAGAATACTTGATGCAGAAAGATATTCCAATGCCTGCTTTTCCAGCATCTTACGGTATGGTGGATCCATGAAAATATAATCAAACTGATACTTTCCTTCCAGACGCTTCAGCGCACTCACAACATCCATCTCCAAGAGCACCGCTTGTTTCGCAAGCTTTGTAAATGTAAGATTCTCACGAATACAGGTCATCGCCTTATGGTTCTGTTCTACAAACACCGCTTTTCTTGCTCCTCTGCTGAGTGCTTCTATTCCGATTGCTCCACTTCCGCTGAACAAATCCAAAAAACAGGAATCTGCAATCTCATGTGAAATCATATTAAACAGTGTTTCTTTGATACGATCTGTCGTCGGTCTTGTCTCAAGTCCATCTATTGTTTTTAACTGTAAGCGTTTTGCGCTTCCTGCTATAACTCTCATACTGTTCCTTTCCTGAATAAAAATATCATTTCTCATTATACGAATTCCCTCGAAACTTGTCAATTACCGCATAGAAAAAACGTGCAAACCTTTTTAGATTTGCACGTTTTTCTAATCACATCTGCCAACTATTTCTCTGACATTTGTTTTTCCTGCTGCTCGATCATTTTTTTCACCATATAACCACCAACAGATCCGTTCTGTCTGGATGTTAAGTCTCCATTGTATCCTTCTTTCAAAGGTACTCCAAGCTCACTTGCCACTTCATATTTAAATTTGTCTAAAGCTGCTTTTGCTTCCGGTACTGCTGTTCTGTTTGATGAACGACTTGCCATAATTCATTTCCTCCTCTAAATCTCTTTCCTTTTTATTTTGTAACTGTTTTGTTACAAGGATAGTATATGGAGAATTCGTAAACTTACACTAGAAATAGTTTCTTTTTTTGACAAATTCTGTCATGTGATTTAAAGCGTTGTTTCAAGCATTCCTTCCCGGATATATTTCTGTAAATACTCCCTAAGATTCTGGTGATTTTGGTTTTCCAATTTTTCATCTTCCGAAATCAGCTGTTCCGCCGCCTCGCTTGCACGCTGTAAAATCTTTGCATCCTGAAATACATCGCCTAATTTAAAATCCAAAATCCCGCTTTGACGAATACCAAATAAATCTCCCGGACCGCGAAGCTTCAAGTCTTCACTTGCAATGAAAAATCCATCATTCGATTTATTCAAAATAGAAAGCCGCTCTTTCGTCTCTTTCGACTTTGATGCACTCATAAAAATGCAGTATGACTGATGTTTTCCTCTTCCCACACGTCCTCGAAGCTGATGAAGCTGCGCGAGTCCAAAACGTTCTGCATTTTCCACCATCATCACCGTCGCATTCGGAACATTGATTCCTACTTCAATAACGGTCGTAGAGACAAGAATCTGAATTTCCCGTTTTCCAAACTGCTCCATGATTGCATCTTTTTCTGACTGCTTCATCTTTCCGTGCAGATATGCCACCTGAATGTTGTTCCCCATCTCTTCTTGCAGTGTTTTCGCATAATCAATTACATTTTCTGCCTCCAGATTTTCATTCTCTTCTATCATCGGGCAGATGACATAGCACTGTCGTCCTTCCAGCACCTGTTTTTTCATAAACTGATAGGCTGTCTTTCGATAATTAGTATCCACCACACAGTTTTTGATCGGAAGACGGTTGGCTGGAAGTTCATCGATGACAGAGATGTCTAAATCCCCATACAGGATAATTGCAAGTGTCCTCGGAATCGGAGTTGCACTCATCACAAGAATATGTGGTGTGTTTCCTTTTTCAGCAAGCTTTTCTCTTTGTTTCACGCCAAATCGATGCTGTTCATCGGTCACTACCAACGCCAGAGAATGATATTTTACCTTTTCCTGAATCAACGCATGTGTTCCAACAATAATCTGTGCTTCTCCTGATGCAATCCGCTCATATGCCATTCTTTTTTCTTTTGCAGTCATAGACCCTGTCAAAAGTTCCACACGAACCGGAATCTGATATTCTTCTAACATTTCACAAATAGACTCAAAATGCTGTTTTGCAAGCACTTCTGTCGGCGCCATCAATGCTCCCTGATAGCCGTTGACAGCAGCAAGCAAAAGACCAAGCAAGGCAATAATCGTCTTTCCGGAGCCTACATCCCCCTGCACAAGCCTTGACATCACATGTGCTCCGTTTAGGTCTGCCTTGATTTCCTGCCAAACTTTTTGTTGGGCGCCTGTCAGTTCATATGGCAGTTTATGCATGAATTCTTCCACAGGTTTGGTACTCGCAAATGAAAATGTATTTTTACTCTTTTCATTTTTCTCTTTCATTTGCCGCAGCGCCAAAATAAACACAAGAAATTCTTCAAACACAAGACGCTCTCTGGCAGTATAAAATTCCTCTTTGTCTACCGGAAAATGAATTCCCTGTATCGCATAATTGTATTCCGCAAGATGATAGCGAGTTCGGACATCCGGCGGAAGGAAATCCTGCTTCAAATCCAAATAGGAAATTGCCTGTTTCATCGCTTTGACGACAGCATTGTTCGTAAGTCCGGCAGTCAATGCATAATTGGGTTGTAGTGTGTTGAGTTTTTCCTCATATAACACGCTTGGATAAAAAATTTCCGGCTGCTCCATAAGAAGTGTTCCTTTTCGCCGTACGACTTTTCCACGGAGTGTGACCACACCCCCTTTTTGAAACGTATTTCGCAAAAAAGGCATTCGGAACCAGACAACACGCAAAGTTCCAGTGACATCCTTCACATAAATGGTTGTAACCTGCATACTGGTTCTGCCAGAGATCTGTACTTTCCCATAGATAGCACCTGTGACCGTCACAGTCCTGCCCTCGTCTATCTCTGCAATCGGGGTTGCTTCCTCATACACTTCATATCCTTTCGGAAAATGTCGAAGCAACTCTCCAATCGTAAAAATGTTCAATTTTTGGAATAATTTTTCTGTCTTCTCGCCAATCCCTTTCAGTGAGCTGATCGTTGATTGCTCATTCATATTTCTGTCTCCTATTTCAGAAAAAACGGGAGATATCACTTCTCCCGTTTTTGTCACTCTTATTCTACTGCCAATACATAATAGTAAATCGGCTGACCTCCAAAATGTGTGTCCACATCTACACTTGGATACTTTTCTTCAATCTCTGCTGTCAGTTTTTCTGCGTCTTCTTCGCTGACATCTGCTCCATAGTAGATGCTGATTAATTCAGAATCTTCATCCACAAGCGCTTCCAACATCTCTTTTGTCGTCGCTGCGATATCAGTTCCCACTGCAATGATACCGGAATCACCAATTCCCATGATATCATCTTTGTGGATCTCCTTGTCATCGATATGTGTATCTCGCACTGCATATGTTACCTGTCCGGTCTTGACATTCTTGATCTCTTCTAACATGACTTCTTCATTTTCTTCTGCCGATAAATCCAGAACAAAATTAATGATTGCAGTAATTCCCTGCGGAACCGTCTTTGTAGGAATAACAATTACTTCCTTATCTTTCACTAAAGATTTTGCCTGGTTTGCCGCTAATGTAATATTTTTGTTATTCGGGAAAATAAATACATGTTTTGCATTGACTTCATCAATCGCATTCAACATGTCATCTGTACTCGGATTCATTGTCTGACCACCTTCAATGATATAGTCCACTCCAAGCTCTTTAAAAATCTCATTCAGACCTTCTCCGATGGAAACGGCAATAAAACCGAACTCTTTCTGGGCTTCTTTTTTCTTTTCTTTCTGTTCTTTTGCAAGCTTCTGTGCATCACGGATCAATTTTTCTTCATGCTCTTCGCGCATATTATCAATCTTCATACGAGAAAGCTGCCCATATGTCAATGCCTTTTGAATTGCAAGTCCCGGGTCATTGGTGTGTACATGTACTTTTACAATCTCATCATCTGCCACACATACGATTGAATCACCGATGGATTCCAGATACGCCTTGAATGTTTTCTCATCTTCCTCTGTAAATTCTCTCTCTACCATGATGATGAATTCTGTACAGTAACCGAATTTGATCTCCGTTGCCATCTCTGCGCCAACCTTCGTCACAGCAGCACCTGTGCTGGAAGCAATCGCACTGTAATCAATTTCTTTTCCTAAAAATGCATCATATGCCCCTTTCAACACTTCTAAAAGTCCCTGTCCGCCGGAATCAACTACTCCAGCTTCTTTTAATACTGGAAGCATATCCGGAGTCTTCGATAATACATGTTCTGCATGCTTAATAATCTCTGGGATAAACACTTCCAAATCATCTGTCTCCTCTGCAAGCTCCCATCCTTTATCTGCAATTCCACGCGCAACAGTCAAAATCGTTCCCTCTTTTGGCTTCATAACCGCTTTGTACGCCGTCTCTTTCGCCTTATCAAGTGCGTTCGCAAGTATCAGGCAGTCAATCTCTTTGACTTCTTTGATTGCTTTTGTAAATCCTCTGAAAAGCTGCGAAAGAATTACTCCTGAGTTTCCTCTGGCACCTCTTAAAGAGCCAGACGAAATTGCCTTTGCCAAATCCTTCATATTGAGTTTTTCCAATGCAGAAACTTCTTTTGCTGCTGCCATGATCGTAAGCGACATATTCGTTCCCGTATCCCCATCCGGTACCGGAAAAACATTCAATTCATTTATAAATTCTTTTTTTGCCTCGATATTTCCGGCGCCTGCCAAAAACATCTTTGCGAGCATCTCTACATTTATTGTCTTCGTTGCCACAATCACTTCCTCCTTAAATTAATCGATTACTCTTACGCCTTCAATATAAATGTTAATCTTATTCACTGTCATTCCGGTGAACTCTTCTACTTTATATTTTACGTTGCTGATTAAATTATCAGTAACGGCTGAAATACTCACACCATAGGATACGATTACATGGAAATTCAAAGTAAGCTTATTATCTTCTGAGATCTCCACCTGAATTCCATGCGTCAGACTTTCCTTTTTCAAAAGCTTTACAAGACCATCTTTCACACTGACTGCTGCCATACCAACGATTCCAAAACATTCTACAGCTACAGTTCCCGCATATTTTGCAATGACTTCCGGTGCAATTGTAATGATTCCTAATTCTGTACTCATACATCCTTTCATATCTATTCCCTCCAATTTTTGTTATGGATTTTCTTTTTTATGCATACTTAACGTTTATATTATACTCTGTTTTGCCAGTTTTTACAACAACTTATAAAACCTTTCTTCAAATTGTTAAATAAGTACTTGCAAATTAAACTTTTTTCTGCTAAAATAATTTGTGTTGTGAGTCTGGTATGACTATTAATATCGTTAGGAGGTGCAATCATGGCTAAATGTGCTATTTGTGAAAAGGGTGCTCATTTCGGAAATAACGTAAGTCACTCTCATAGAAAAACACCAAAGATGTGGAAATCAAACGTAAAATCAGTAAGAGTAAAAGCTGAAGGCGGAAATACAAAGAAAATGTATGTATGTACTTCATGTTTAAAATCTGGCAGAGTTGAACGTGCTTAATTTTACACAGAATGAAACGAGATGAAGAATCATCTCGTTTTTTTGTGCATCTATTATTATCCACAAAATAAATTATATCCAACTATGAGACATATAAAAATCAACACAAGACCAACAAAGACATTTGGCAGCATCAGCATAATCAGCATTCCAACTGCAATAAAAAATAATGCAAACCCAATTACTTTTTTCATTGCTCTACTCCATGTAGTGTATCCTCTTTTTATTATATGTCTCATTCTTCCAAATTATTCTGCGTCGTTCAACATATCCGCAACATCCTTTTCCGTTACTTTCTCCTCTTTTTTAGAAGAAAACCGATCAACCACATCAGGAACCATATCTAAAATTTTTGTAATCGTATCCTGATTTTTGATATTTACAAGTTTTGTCTTTCCGTCTTGAATCACAAGCACCGCACACGGTGACATCTTTCCGCCAAGTCCACCGGCGCCTTTTTCCTTTTTATCTCCCTGAAATGAACCGGCTCCCACCGCAAATGAAACGTCTACCAATGGTAAAATGATAGTATCGCCAATGTGAATTGCATCACCGACAACAGTCTTTGACGAAACAACACTGTCCATCCCACGAAATAAAGCTTCTACTGTTGCATTAAATTTGTTATCCTCCATTTTGTATTCCTCCTCGCATATTTTATAATTTAAACGTTTTTATATGTTCATATGTGGTTCTGACCTGTTTATCAAAAAATAAATTCCACAAAACAATCACTGCATAAATTCCTCGGATACGCCCTTTAATCAGAAGGTGCCCTTCTAAAATCCGATATTCGAAATCCGGATAGATATCTATATGTTCTCCATAAAACGGATAAAGCATACTCAGCACAGCCAGTATCCTCCCCGTATCGTAGGGATCCTCCAATCCAAATCGCACAGCGCCTGTAAATTTCCTCGGTCTTAAAAGCCGAAGAATTCTGAACAATTCTTTTTTCAAACGCCCCCATGCCGCTTTGTGAATGGGCTCCGCAAGAAACTCTGTTAATTTTTCTTTTTTCTCCAAAAGCACTTTTATCTTATCACACATTGTCTGATATGTATATTTTATCTTTTGAAGCAAAGATTGTTTTTCCTTTTTCTCACTTTCTGCCGTTTCTCCACACTTCTTTGCTGTGCGGTTTCTTTTCACTTTCTTTTCCTGCGGTTCTTTTTTCGTTGGAATGTTTGTCGGCTCTGCTTTCTGAGGCACTTCTTCGTCTCTTTTTTCTTGTTCCTTCTCAGACTCTTTTTCTCTGTATGTCTCATTTTGGAGCGTTTCAATGTGCTCTGTCTGGTTCAGTTTTTTCCAGCCGATTCGAATCTGCCAGCAAAATTCGCCATTTTGATATTTAAAATATCCGGAAAACAAATGTAAAAGCCACGAAAACCGAGCATGCGCGTCGATACTTTCAAATGTCCCTGCACTTTCCGCCTCAATTCGATACCGGACAGGCACAAAAAGCACAATGCAAATGAGCAATACTGCAATTCCCAGTATTGCTGCCAGAAGAATTCCTATGATTTTCAAAATCCATAATATAATCTGGAACATGTCTGCACCTACACTTTTCCCTCTTCAAACTTTTTTTGCTGTTCTAGCAAATACTTGCGTATTTTCATATCTCCTGTCACATCATACACTTCCTGTGCAATCTTTTCCACTAAGTACAGTGCCTCTTCAAAACCATCTGCAATGCCAACCACAAGTAGCCTTCGCTTTTTCCAGCCCCTTTGCAGCAACAATGCCGTATCGTAAAACTCAAGATTATTATTCGCATTTTCTGCAAGAACAATCACATATTTATTTAACTGTATTTTATCATGCTCTAACTTATATATGATTCCCTCTTTTTTTTCTTTTAATTCATCACTTAAATACAGATTATGATAATATTTCATATGGATCCCTCAATTATTTAATAGTAATACGCATTCAAAACCTGTTTTGCAACCGATACTGCACTCATTCCGGAATTGTCTGCACTTTCTACCACCGCACTGATTACAAGTTCTGGATTGTCTACATTGGTAAACCCTGTAAACCACGAATGGGATTTTTCTTTATCACTGCTGTATTCTGCTGTCCCTGTTTTTCCGGCTACCGTATAGCTTTCTCCGCTAAGCGCCGCCCCCGTTCCATGATCGATAACACCTTCCATATACTCTTTCAGTTTTGCTGCTTCTTCCGAAGTCATAAGCGTTTCGTATATCTCCGGAACATTTTTCTTAACTGTCGTTCCTGTATAATTTTCGGTATGATCAACCAAATATGGTTTCATCAATGTCCCTCCATTTGCAATTGCAGCCGAAATAAGCGTCATATGGTACGGACTAATCTGTGTTTTTCCCTGACCAATTGCTGTCATCATAATTTCACTGTCTGTTGTGTTTTTGTCCACACGAAATTTGCTTTGGCTGTAAGGCAGTACAGACGGAAGCTTTTTATTAAACAACAACTCTTCTGCCGTTTTTCTGTACGCTTCTTTATCCAACATCAGACCAATATTAGAATAAGATGCGTTACAGGAGTTGGCAAGCGAATCCGCTAAATTTTCCTCACCATGCGCCCTGTTTCCCGCACAGTGAATCGTCGTCCCTTCATGGGTGATCTCACTTTCACAATAATAACTATAATTTTCAAAATCCGAATATTCACGCATATACTCTAATGTTGTGACTAACTTAAAGGTAGATCCCGGCGCATACGCTCCCTGTGTCGCACGATTCAGAAGCGAACTGTTTTCATCTGTAGTAAGCCATTCCCAGTCTTCCGAAATGGTATTTGGATCAAATGTCGGTTTGGACACCATGGCAAGTATCTTTCCTGTGCTTGCTTCCATGACAACAACTGCCCCCTTATGGTCTCCCAATGCATCATAGGCTGCTTGCTGAAGTTTGCTCTCAAGCGTTGTAACTACATTGTCGCCAATATTTTTTTCTTCTTTAAATTCTTTTACAATCTTCTCTACAAAAAAAGCATTTGATGTCAGCAAATCAAAATTTTCCACGGATTCCAGTCCTGACTTCCCTTTTGAATCATATCCTACTACATGTGCATACACATCTCCATAAGGATAATTTCTTGTCTCGGTTCCATCCTCCGCAACTACTGTCTCAGCCAGCACCTCTCCGTTTTTATCTAAAATACTTCCTCTTACAACTCGGTCAGAAAGGGAATCCATACGCACATTATAAGGACTGTTGATAATTTCTTTGCTTCGCACAACATTAAAATATACAAGATACCCCATCATTACCAGAAAAAGTGTCACAAAAAAATATGTCACCCTAGCGAATTCTTTGTTTGTTGATTTCTTTTTCTTTGTTCGTTTTTTCTCTTCTCTGCGGCCGTCTTGCTGCATCTTTTTCGCGCTCGTTCTTTTTTTCACCGGCGGTACTTCTTCTCTTGATTGTTGTCCTTTGCGTGTCTTGCGGACTCTTTCGTCTTCCTGTCGTCTCCTGCCGTCTTGTCTGATTTTTCTGTGCTCGTAATTGTTGTTCTTTTCTTCTCTCAATATCTTCTTCCTCGTCTTCTCTTAAAATATACAATCCCTGAATAATTGCAAACATAATCAAAGTGCTCAATACAGAACTTCCTCCATAACTGATCAGAGGAAGTGTCACACCTGTTGACGGAATAAATTTTGTCACACCGCCAATAGTCAGAAATGACTGAAAAATGAAACAAGTTCCAAGTCCCAGTGCCACCAGCTTATAAAAGCGGTTATGAAGCTGCATTGCAATATTCAAAAACATCACATAACAGCTTAGGAAAATTAATATGATGCAAAGCGCAAAAATCAGTCCCATCTCTTCGCAAATTGCTGAGAAAATAAAATCCGTCTCCGCTACCGGAATCGCATCTGCCTTTCCCTGAAACAATCCGGTTCCAAACCAACTCCCTGTTCCAATCGCAAACAAAGACTGTGCCACCTGATATCCACCATTCTGATAAGAAGCGAAAGGATCTTGCCATACGATCACACGGACACGAACGTGGTTAAACAAATAATAAGCCACGACAGACGCTGCCGCTCCCGCGCCAAGGCCGGCAAATACATATAACGGCTGGCTTGTGGCCACATACAGCATAACAAGATACACAATAAAAATAATCAATGCCGCACCCAAATCCTTAGATGCGACCAGAATCAACACATGAAAAGCCGCTAATGCCGTTGTAATCACAATATCTTTAAATGCTCTGGAGTGATAAAAGCTGGATGCAACAAAAAACACAAACAATATCTTTACAAATTCGGAAGGCTGGACTCCAACACCTCCCACCATAAATCCCAGCTTTGCTCCAAATTGTTCAGTTCCCACAACAACAACTGCAGCCAATGCAACAATTCCCACACCACAGTACAGCCATCTCCACTCGGAGAGTTGTTTCACTTTCCGGATGATCACCGGAACTGCCAGACTGATTGCCACACCGCCCGCTGCAATAACACATTGCTTCACCGCCTTATTATAAGACAATCTTGTGATCATGATAAAACCGATTGTCATAAGCATACACATATTATTGACTACAAGGCGTGAAGCCTTTGGATAAATCCATGTATACAGCAGTATGATTGCCAAAAGCAGTACTACCTGTACCGCATAAAATATCAAAATCTTTATTTCTCCGATTTTCAAATACATTCCTGCAAACGCAAGAAAATGTATCATAAACATCAATTTATTCTGGTTCCGCAAAATACGCCGCTTTTTGTCTCCGTCCGCATATCCGAAGACAGTGAAGCATTCGTATGTATACATCGTAATCAAAATGATCATGAGGTATTTCGCACATTCTACTATAATATTTGCCAATTTCTCACCTACTTTATTCCCCTCTTAAAATGTCCTCTTGTAAATTCCATATCTGGTTCTCTTGCTGCCTGATTTTCCAAAAAGACGGCTCGATATAAGTCCAATACTTTCCTTACGTTCTCTTTCTTTTCAACTGTAAACTGGAGACGCATAGCCTTTGGTATCAAGTCCTCAATTTCTTGTTTTTGATCTGTCAGAACGACCGGCAAGGAATTATATATGATATTATAACAATAATCACAATTGTTTTTCACAAAAAACTCTTTTTGGTATCGGTCCTTCATCACAAGTATTCCTTTTTCTTTTCGACATCCTGCTACCGTCTTTGTCACACATTGTGCTGACACCATCATCGGCACATGTCCATAGACGACCAGTTCACTGCTTTCCAGCCCTACTTCTCTTAATTCATTATAATTTAATTCCAGTGGCGCTGTTGTTGCCTCCACCTCTTCTTCCATCCAGAATTTCTTTGCATATCGATTGAATTGATACAGATTATAGTCTGTGACAATGTTGCCTTGGTAGCCATGTGCCTTCAGAAACTGATAACTCTCATAATTTCGTATCAGCACACCATCCCAAGCCGCTTCAAAAATATGGGCATAACAAGCTTCATGCTTTACGTTTGCATCTGTCCTGAAAATATGTGGCATTCCAAGATAAATTGTTTTTCCCCGTTCATGCACACTTTGAATCATGTCATTCAGATTCGGATTTTCCCATATGCGCTCCGCAAGATTACAATCCAGATAAATTCTCTGCACAGAAGACTCTTTTAAAACTTCCAAAAGCTGTTCGCTCGTTTCTACAGAAACATAAAAGCAATTGCATTTTGTGTCTGCAGCGACTGATTTTTCCATGTATTTTGGAGCATCAGAACTTTTTCTTCTTGTCTTTTGCAGAATCTGATCTTCCAATGTATCTAATGCTTTCCTTCTAAGTTCATTCAGACTCTGCATCGGCAGGAACACATTCCCCAAAAGCTCTATCTGTAAATGTTCAAATTCAAACTCCGTGTTCCCGGTTTTTCGCATCTGCTTTTCAATTCTTTCTATTTGCATCGGCTGATTCAAAGCCTCCTGTACGGGCTCCCCAGTCAAATCCACTGTACAATCCTGATAGACCACTTCTAGTTTAGCAGGTTCTCCAACAGAAAGTATTAATTTTCCATTGATTTTTTCTTTTACTTTTCTTGATATGATAGTATCATGGATTTTGTTTATCAGACTTTCGTTTCGTGTTCGATTCAAAATCTGCCCTTTTTTCATATTCTGGCGTTTATGAGAATAAAACGTAATTGTCTGCCCCTTCTTTGTACTATCAGAAAATGTATAATTCTCATTCTGTGTCGGAAGCTCCACAACATCTCCTGCATGAATGTCCGTAATTGCTTTTGCCGTCACAGTCTTCCCACTCTGTGAAACTACCTGCAGTGCCGGCACTCCCGCATGGTTTGGTCTGTCCAAGGACAGCATCTTGCGTCCATTTCTTGTATGATAATAGCCACCATGAGAGCCTCCACGGTTGTATAAATCCATGAGCATCTGTCTGTCTTTGGGATCTATACAAAACGTTTTCTCCCCATGTTCCAAATATTGATCTGTATACTTTCGATACATTGCAGTGACAAGCGCAACGTATTCGGGCTTTTTCATGCGTCCTTCGATTTTAAACGAATCAATTCCCGCTTCCACAAGCTCCGGTATATACTCCAAAGTACAAATATCCTTCAGACTCAGCACATATGAGCTTTCCTTGCTGCCATTTACTTTATACGGCAGTCTGCAAGGCTGTGCACACTGACCGCGATTTCCACTTCGCCCTCCAAGCATACTGCTATATAAGCATTGACCCGAATAGCAATAGCAAAGCGCTCCGTGTACAAAACTTTCAATCTCGACGTCAGTCTTTTCTCTGATATTTTTAATTTCTTCCAGCTGAAGTTCTCTGGCTGTCACAACTCGCTCTACTCCCTGCTCTTCCAAAAAACGGGCGCCGAGCGCATTCGTGATCGTCATCTGTGTACTTGCATGAATCGGCAAATCCGGAAAATGTTCCTTTACAAATTGCAGAACACCGATATCCTGTACAATGACCGCATCCAGCCCTCTCTCATAGTATGGGCGCAAATATTCATAAAATGACTCCCTTAATTCTTTCTCTTTCAAAAGAGTATTTACTGTCAGATAAATCTTTCTTCCGTGCAGATGCACATAATCAATTGCTTCTAATAGTTGTTCTTCGGTCAGGTTGTCAGCATATGCTCTTGCACCAAATCGACTGCCGCCAATATAGACTGCATCTGCTCCTGCCGCAATTGCCGCTTTCATGCTTTCATAAGATCCTGCCGGCGATAAAATTTCAATTTTTCTTTTCATATATTTCCTTATCCCTTAAAAAAGGCTGTCCCATGACAGCCTATTTTTTATGATTCTTCATCTCTGCTTCCAACTTCACAATTTTCATCTGCAGCTGTTGATTTTCATTCTTTTCTTTTTCAAGATCACGCTCCAGATTCTCGAACTTGATCTGTGTAGAAATCAGCTCATGCTTTAAATCATACATTTCCTTATCTTTTTCTTCCACATCACTTTCAAGCGCAATGCTCTGCTTCTTTTCTTTAAAATAATCATCTGCGATATTCAGCGCCAACAAAATATTCCTTGTCTCTGCACTCTGTCTTCCATATCCTTCACTGCTCGCACACTCTGAAATCTTATGATTTAAGTATGTAGATACTTGCTGCAGATATTCTTCGCTCTCAAATCCACTCAATGTAAAAACTTTTCCGTCTATGATAACTTCTGTGTAATTTTTTGAAGATGTCATGGAAACCTCCTTGAAACTTTCCTAATTATCTTTCTATTATAAACCATCTATGAAAAAAAACAACTCTTTTATTCTTTTTCATAATGAATTCCAAGATGATGGTATGCGAATTCTGTGACAACTCTTCCTTTCGGTGTCCGCTGGATAAATCCATTCTTCAGTAAATATGGCTCATAAACATCCTCTATTGTCCCTGAATCTTCTCCAATAGATGCCGCCAGTGTGTCAAGCCCCACCGGGCCTCCCTGAAATTTTTCTATAATTGTAAGAAGAATATTCCGGTCAATGTGGTCAAGCCCATATCTGTCCACCTCCAGTAAATCCAGTGCATACATCGCCACCTCTTCCGTAATGACGCCATCATACTTCACCTGTGCGAAATCCCGCACTCGCTTTAAAAGTCGATTGGCAAGACGTGGTGTTCCTCTAGATCTTTTCGCCATCTCCAGCGCACCATTCGGTTCAATCTCAACGCCTAAAACATCTGCTGAACGCATAATAATCGTCTGCAGTTCCTTTTCTGTATAAAATTCCAGACGATTGACCACACCAAACCTATCTCGCAGCGGCGCTGTGAGCATACCGGCTCTTGTTGTCGCTCCCACCAAGGTAAACTTCGGAAGATCCAAACGGATGGAACGTGCGCTTGCTCCCTTACCGATCATAATATCAATCGCATAGTCTTCCATCGCAGGATAAAGCACTTCCTCCACCTGTCTGTTCAAACGATGTATCTCATCTACAAAAAGGACATCTCCTTCCTGAAGATTGTTTAAAATAGCTGCAATCTCCCCCGGCTTTTCAATCGCCGGTCCCGAGGTGACTTTTAAATTCACATTCATCTCATTTGCAATAATTCCCGCCAATGTAGTCTTTCCAAGCCCCGGAGGTCCATAAAAAAGAACATGATCCAAAGATTCTTTTCTGGATTTTGCCGCCTCAATATAAATTTTTAATGTTTGCTTGGCCTTCTCCTGACCAATATAATCAGATAACAGCTGTGGGCGAAGATGATTTTCTATCTTTACATCTTCTTCCAGATTTTCTGTTGTAATAATTCTCTTTCCCATTTTCATTCTCCGCCTTTGTTAAAACATCATGTACTTCAGCGCTTGTTTCAGTACATCTTCCACAGTAGTCTCCTCTGTGACTGTCACTTTTTTCACAGCTTTCATAGACTCTGTACTTCCATATCCAAGGGCAGTCAGTGCTTGAACTGCCTCTGCCTGTACTTCATTCGCAGTATCTGCCACACCTGCATATTCAACTGTCTCCGAATTTTTTTCCAAGATGTCTTCCACACTCAGTTTATCTTTCAATTCAATAATAAGTTTTTCCGCCGTTTTCTTTCCGATTCCCGGCGCCGCCGAGATCGCTTTCGCGTCATTCGCCAGCACGGCAAATCTCAAATCATCCGGACTCAGCTGAGACAGAATGCTCAATCCGCCTTTCGGACCGATACCACTTACACCGATCACCAGTTTAAAAATCTTTAAATCGTCTCTCGTCAAAAATCCAAATAATTGCATCGCATCTTCACGTACATTCAAATAGGTGTGAATCTTCACTTCCTCGCCAATCGGCGGGAGCATTCCCATAGATTGCCCCGGCATAAAAATTCCATATCCTATTCCATTCACATCTACAATAATCTTATCTTCTTCAATTGCAGAAAGTTCTCCTCTTATATACGAAATCATATTTCCTCCATTACATTTCTATTCTGTTCAATCTTTTTAACATCTCACCAGAGATGATACCAATCAAAATTCCTGTCACAAGCCCCGATATAAGTAAAACCGGAAGATAATATCCAATGCTCAAACTCTCCAATACAAGAGCAGCCATGATTAACTGGCCAACATTGTGAAAAACGCCTCCCATCGCACTGATTCCAAGCAAACTGAACGCTTTTGTCCTTTTTAAAGCGACCATCACCGTCAGACTGAGAAGTCCGCCGGCCAAACTATACACAATGCTAAATAAATTACCAAATAAAAAACCTGATAAAATCACCCGCACAACTGCCAAAGTATAAGCCTCTTTGACTCCCATCTTATATAAAACGACTACAACCACAAGATTCGCCAGACCAAGCTTCACCCCAGGTATTCCGACTTGAATCGGTATCAGTGTCTCCACATAGCTGAAAATCAATGCAAGTGCGATAAATACTCCGAAATATGCTGCCTTTGATTTCAAAACGTGCCTCCTAATTTGCAACCGAATCCATCTCTGCCTCTTCTCCTGTTCCTGTAGTAATCTCAATCACCACCTTATTTGGCAGACAAACAATCGTCTCTTTGTTTTTCGAAATTGCTTTATGATGTACGCAAATCTGATCCGGACAATTAGCTTCCTTCATCTTTACTTCTCGGTTCTCAATGACAAATGTATTCGTATCGTTAATTTGCACTTCCGTGTTATCCGACAGACTGTAAGTCCCTTTCACTTTTCCATCAACAGTCACTACCACTTTCCCAACGCTCTCTCTTCCGAATCTCATATATAAAAGCAAGCAGGAAGCCGCCACACACACAACAACCAGAATCAATACAATATCACTTTTCTTTTTCTTCATTGTTTTTGTTCCTTTCTTTCCGTCTATTTTAGCATATCACATTCTTTTATGCAACCACACGTTCGATTTCATACTTTCTTTTGCGAAAAAACAGGACTACCGAAAATAGTCCTGTCCACATTTTAATAATATCCGTAATATCCGCTTCCACTGATCATATTGAATATCATTGCTCCAAAGAAAATGAATACAATAATACCAAGCACAGTAGTAATTGCCCAATAAATCAAGTATGCTCTACAATAGTTTTTACGGTTTTCATTCTCGTTTTTTCCAAACGCCCATACAAAATATAAAATAATTCCAGCACAAGGAATTAAAAGAGCTAACAATGTAATCAGCCAATCTCCCATTGACATTACGCTTTTGTCCGGTTGATTATACTGATTCGATCCATTCTGATTATCGTATCCATTTGGCTGGTATTCGTTATTTCCATATGAATACTGATAATTTTGATTCATGTTTTCGTTCGAGTTTGAATACTCTGAATTTGTACTTTCCTCGTTCTGAGGAGCCGGCTGTGTTGACTGTGTTTCTTCCTGTGGTGCATTTTCATAGTTATTTTCCATAGTGTGCCTCCTTATCAGATTTATACATTGATATCATACCATATTTTCGCTGCGCTCACAATTTATTTTAATACTTTATCGAAAAAAAGTACTCAACAAATTATTTCGGTAATATGACATCGGCGGCTCTCCCGGAAACAAAAATATCATACGGTACACATAAAAGCAAAGCATTGCAATGACAACTACAAGCGCATACTTTACAAACACCTTTTGACTCCGCTTCAGGATATATCGATAAACACAAAAAAGAACCAGTAATGCTGCAATTACATAGATAAAAGGGTGAATCTGAAACGCTTCCTTAAACTCACCTCTTAAAAGTGCTATTCCTGCCCTCGTAAGTCCACAACCCGGGCAGGGAAATCCAGTAATTGCTACCCAGATGCAACTGACCGGAAATATTATACGATTCAATCCCAAATACAATGCAATGAGCAAAATCGCAATTCTCATATTTTTAATATCCTGCCAAAGTAAAGCAGCTGCTTCCTTCAAAATTGTTTTCACAGAACGTTTCATTTTTCTTCCTCTCAAAAAGGTTCAGCCGTAAGCTGAACCTTGCTATTTACATAATAATTTTCTTTGGACATTTTTCTGCACACAGACCACAGTTTGTACATTTTTCAGGGTCAATATGTGCGATATTATCTTCCACAACAATAGCATCAGACGGACAAACTTTCTGACACATTTTACATCCGATACAACCAACCTTGCATACAGACAGTACATCTTTTCCTTTGTCCTTCGAGCTGCACTGCACTAAATGTTTCTGTTCATATGGTACTAACTCAACCAAATGTTTCGGACAGGCTGCAACACATTTTCCACATGCCTTACAAGCGTCTTTATCTACGACTGCAACGCCGTCAACAATGTGAATCGCATCAAATGGACATGCCTTTACACAGCTTCCAAACCCAAGACAGCCATAATTACAAGACTTCGGACCTCCATTTTGTATGAAATCCATCATTTTACAGTCTTCAATTCCATAATATTCGTAATCCTGATTTGCCTTATCACAAGTACCTGCACATTTTACGAACGCAGTCATACGTACCTGTTCTCCTGCTTCCTGTCCCATAATTTCACCAATCTTTGCCGCAACCGGAGCACCACCGACCGGACATCCTCCAATTTCCGCTTGCCCTGCGACGATTGCAGCGGCAAGTCCTGAACAGCCTGCATATCCACATCCACCACAGTTATTTCCAGGAAGTACGCCTGTGATTGCCTCTTCTCTTTCATCTACCTCAACTGCAAATTTTTTGCCTGCAATTCCTAAGAAGGCGCCGATGAACAAGCCAGTACCGCCCACAATGACTGCAGCTATTATAATCCCTGTTACACTCATCTTTTCGTCCTCCTTAAATCAGTCCTGAAAATCCGAAAAACGCAATCGCCATCAGTCCTGCTGTAACAAGAACAATCGGCGTCCCCTGAAATGATGGAGAAACATCATTGTTTTCCGTTTTCTCACGAATACCTGCCATAATTACAATAGATACCGTAAACCCAACAGCAATTGCAAATCCATTCACAACACCTTCCAAAATACTGTAAGATTTTTGAACGTTGGTCAAAGCAACACCAAGCACTGCACAGTTTGTCGTGATCAGCGGAAGATATACACCAAGCGCTTTGTAAAGAGAAGGCATTGATTTTTTCAAGAACATCTCCACAAACTGTACCAAAGCTGCAATTACAAGAATAAATACAATCGTCTGTAAATATTCAAAATGTGTTGGCACCAAAATAAATTTATAAATCAAGCTTGTAAAAAATGATGCGATCGTAATAACGAAAATAACCGCGCCCCCCATACCACTTGCTGTCTCTACTTTCTTCGATACACCAAGGAATGGGCAGATTCCTAAGAATTGGCTAAGTACAACATTATTCACAAATGCGGAACCAATTGCTATAATAAGTAATTCTTTCATTTCCTGTACTCCTCCTATTCTTCATTTCCTGTTGGAAATATTCTGCCTCCACATGAACTGTTTCCACATGAAGCACAGCCTTCACCACATCCGGTTTTCACTGTTTCTTTTCCTTTGTTTGCTGCATTTCTCTTCACTTTATTTTGAATTGCAACAAGCCCTGCCAGAACAAAGAATGCCCCAGGAGCCAAAATAAAAATAGTCACAGGTTCATAGGAAGACGGCATAATCTGTTTTCCAAAAATCTGTCCTGCTCCGATTACTTCACGGACAATTCCGATACTCGTCAGTCCAATCGTAAATCCAAGCCCCATACCGATTCCATCAAAGATAGATGGAAGAACCGGATTCTTAGAGGCATAGCTTTCTGCACGTCCTAAGATGATACAGTTTACGACAATCAATGGAATATAAAGTCCAAGTGAGTCATAAAGACTCGGAATGAACCCTTCCAAAAGAAACTGTACAATTGTAACAAAAGATGCAACGACAACGATAAATGCCGGCATTCTAACCGAATCCGGAATAATTTTACGAAGCATAGAAATGAGCATATTTGACATTACCAGAACGACCGTTGTCGTCAGACCCATTCCCACACCATTGATTGCAGATGTTGTAACAGCCAATGTAGGACACATTCCCAACATTAAAACGAAGGTAGGGTTTTCTTTTACCAGACCATTGTAAAGTCTTTCCATACATTTATTCATTTGCACTACCTCCTATTACATGATTAAAATATGCAAGTCCTGCATTTACTGCGTTTGTCACCGCATTTGAAGTGATTGTAGCTCCGCTGAGCGCATCAATTTCTTCGTCTGAGCTTGCACCTGTTTTTGTAACTGTGAAAGTTTCCACAGTTTTTCCGACATACTGATCACGGAATTTCGCCTCAGTCGCTTTCATTCCGAGTCCCGCTGTCTCGCTGATACTTAAAATTTCCACGCCTTCCACAACTCCGTCATTTCCGATTCCAACTGAAATTTGAATATCTCCACCATATCCTTCACTGGATGTCGTCGTCACGACATAGCCGATTGTCTCACCCGACTTATCTTTTGCTTCTACAACTCCATTTACCGTACATCCGGAAATCTCTTTCACTGCTTTTGCAGCTTCTTTCTCATCAAAATCAGCGTAGTCTACAAAGCTATCCGCTTCTTTTAAAACTGCTTTGTGCGCTTCTTGCCTTGCTTTCTCCTGAGATGCCGCGATTGGATCTTTTGTAATCTCATAGACCATTCCCAGCAACAAACCGGAGATCAGCGTTATCGCAGTAAGAATCAATGTGTTTTTAATAATTTTATTCATTATTTTTCTCCTCCTTTACCAAATGGTTTTGGAAGAGTAACCTTCTCGATCAATGGTACTAAAAGGTTACTAAAGATGATCGCATAAGACACACCTTCTGCCGAACCGCCAAATAAACGGAACAAACCAGTTAGCAATCCAAGACAGACGCCATATACAATCTGTCCTTTTTTTGTAATCGGCGACGTCACATAATCCGTTGCCATGAACCAGGCTCCAAGCATCAGACCTCCACCGCAAAGATGTGCCGTGATATACTGTGGGTCTAGTCCATGTCCGCCAAACAAAATAATAAAAATAACAAATGTCACAATATATGTACCCGGAATTCTAAGGTCAATCACCCCCATTAAAAGAAGGAAAATAGCCCCGATCATAATCGCAATTACAGATGTCTCACCAATCGTACCTGCAGTATTTCCAATCAGCATATCAAATGTGTTCACACTTTCGCCTGCTTTTAACTGTGCAAGCGGAGTCGCACCAGATACACCGTCATATACAAATGTTGTCATTCTTCCTGTAAACGAAATCAGCAGGAAGCATCTTGCGCCAAGCGCCGGGTTCATAAAATTCTGTCCCAATCCGCCAAACAGTTGCTTTACAACTAAAATAGCAAACACGCTTCCGAGTACGCACATCCACCAAGGTGCTGTCGGCGGCAAGTTCAGCGCCAGCAGAAGACCTGTCACTACCGCACTAAAATCTTGGATAGTCACCTTTTTATGCATTAATTTTTGATAAAGATATTCTGTCAGCACCGCTGTTCCTGTTGTTATTAACACTACACCTAGCGCTGATAATCCAAAGTTATATACACCGAATATAGTTGTCGGCAACAAGGCAATTGTTACCAACATCATAATATTGCTCGTAGTAACCTTGGAACGTATATGTGGTGAAGACGATATATTAAACTGTTCACTCACCTTAGTTCACCTCTTCCTTTATTTTTTCTTATTTTTTCCTTCTGTTTGCGAGTGCAATTTTTCTCATGGAACCAATTGCCTGTTTCAACTGACGCTTCGCAGGACAGACATAACTGCATGAACCGCATTCCACACATTCAAGTCCTTCCCATTTCGTAAATGCCTCTTCATTGTGATGTTCTGCAAAATCAGCCAATCTTGACGGTATAATGCGACTTGGGCAGACTTCTACACAGCGTCCACAATTAATGCATGCACTCGGCTCATTTGCAGCAACTTCATCTTTTGTCAGACAAAGAATAGAGGATGAAGTCTTTGTAATTGGAGTATCCAGCGTAAACATGGCAAATCCCATCATCGGTCCCCCTGAAATTACTTTTTCCGGCTCACCCAAAAATCCTCCCGCAGCCTCTACAAGTTCTCTTTGATTTGTTCCAAACAGCACTTTAAAGTTGCCAGGTTCTTTAACGCCATCTCCGCTGACCGTTACGATACGCTCTATAACCGGTCTGCCATCTATCACTGCATGGTGGATTCCGATCAATGTCTCAACATTGTCTACTACACAACCTGCGTCTGCCGGAAGCATGCTGGAATTAATGGCTCTTCCTGTTGTTGCAAAAATAAGCTGACGTTCTGCACCTTGTGGGTACTTCGTTTTCAGCGCAAGGACTTCCATGCGAGGCTCATCTTTTGTAAGTTCCTTTAGTTTTGCAATACAATCCGGTTTATTATCCTCGACCCCAAAGATTCCTTTTGCATTGTCAAACAATTTTAATACTACTTTCATTCCACTGACAAGTTCTTCCGGATTCTCAAGCATTCTTCGATAGTCTGCAGTGATATACGGCTCACATTCGGCACAGTTTGCTATCACATATTCAATTTTTTCAGGTTCTTTCGGAGAAAGTTTTACTTTTGTCGGGAAACCTGCCCCCCCCATACCAACAATTCCGGCTTCACTAATCAGATTTAAAATTGCTTCTTTTGTAAGTTCATCAAAGGGTTTCGCCGGAGCATATGGTACTTCTTGATACTCTCCGTCATTTTCTACAACAATACAGTTCACTTTTGAACCTGTTGGATTAAAATGTGGCTCAATTGCTTTCACTGTTCCTGATACCGAAGCATGTATCGGAGCAGAAACAAATCCCCCTGCTTCTGCAATTTTTTGTCCCTTCAGTACATGGTCTCCTACTGACACAATCGGACTTGCCGGTGCACCAATATGCTGAGAAAGCGGATAAATCAAATCTCCCTTCGGCATCACTGTAACAATCGCCTTGTCTTTTGCAAGACTTTTCCCATCATTTGGATGGATACCGCCTTTGAATGTTAGTAATCCCATTCGCACATTCCTTCCTTTCATTTTTTGACATTTTTTTCACATAAACACATGCAAATAAATAGAGACTACTTGTAGTCTCTATTTATGCACTATTTATTTACTGATATATTTTATTCTGCTGTCCCTTCTTCTGCTTCAACTGTCTCAGGCTCAAGTGCTTTCATGCTCAAGCTGATCTTTTTCTCTGCTTCGTTCAGATCAACTACTTTTGCTGTAATCTCCTGACCTACTGATAATGCATCTGAAGGTTTTTCAACATGTGCTCTTGAAATCTGAGATACATGTAATAATGCATCTACACCTGGAGCCAATTCTACAAATGCACCGAAATCTGTCATTCTTGCAACTTTTCCTGTCACTTCTTTTCCTACTGCAAAATCTGTAGCAGCATTTGCCCACGGATTTGTCTCTGGGAATTTTAAGCTCAATGCAACTTTTGTGTCGTTAATCTCTTTTACAAGAACTTTTACAGTATCTCCAACCTGGAATACTTTTTTCGGGTTCTCTACTCTTCCCCATGACATCTCAGAAATGTGAAGTAATCCATCTACTCCGCCAAGGTCGATGAATGCACCAAAATCTGTAACATTCTTCACTGTGCCTTCCACAACATCTCCGACTTTTAATTTTGCAAATAATTCTTTCTGTAATTCTGCTTTTTCAGCTACTAAAAGTTGTCTTCTGTCACCGATCACACGGTTTCTTCTTGGATTGAATTCGCTGATAACAAACTCAATCTCCTGACCTTGATATTTGCTAAGATCTTTTTCGTAAGTATCAGATACTAAACTTGCAGGGATAAATACTCTTGCTTCATCCACAACAACACTTAATCCTCCTCCAAGAATCTGAGCTACTGTCGCTTTCAATACTTCTTTGTTCTCAAAAGCTTCTTTCAATCGTTCATTTCCTTTTTCTGCTGCTAATCTCTTATACGTTAACAACACTTGTCCTTCGCCGTCATTTACTTTCAATACTTTTGCTGCCATTGTATCACCTACGGATACAACTGTAGTCAAATCAACGTTTGGTTCGTTTGTATACTCGCCGCGAGTAATGATACCGTCTGCTTTGTAGCCTATATTCAAGATGATCTCATCTGGTTTCACATCAATGACAGTTCCATCTACAACCTCTCCATTACGTATTGTTTTAAAAGACTCTTCTAACATTTGTTCAAAAGTTAATTCTGACATTATTTTGAACCTCCTCAATTATATTCTTGGGCGTTGATGCCCCAGCTGTAATACCTACCGTTTTTACCGACTTTAATTGATTCATATTCAAATCGTCAAGTGTCTGTATATAGTACGTATTGTTACATGCTTTATCACATATTTCAAATAACTTTTGCGTGTTGGAACTATGTTTATCTCCAATTACGATCATAGCATCCACTTTTCTTGCAATCTGATCAGCTTCTTCCTGCCTTTCTTTTGTTGCACTGCAAATTGTATTTAAAACACTTATATCATAACTCTTTTTAGAAATAATTTCAACTAAATATTTGAATTTATTGTAATTAAATGTCGTCTGAGACACAACACACACTTTTACATCTGAAGAAACATGAAATTTTTCTGCATCTTCCACAGTTTTAATCACTGTGACATCGTTTTCTGCCCATCCTTTGATTCCCTGCACCTCCGGATGTGACTCATCACCTATGATTACAATATGCTTCCCTTCCACACTCTCTTTTTCAACAATACGGTGAATCTTTTTTACGAACGGACAGGTTGCATCTACACAAATCAAGCCTCGTTCCTCTAAGATCGTATAAATTTCTTTTGCGACACCGTGAGAGCGAATGATCACCACACCACTTTGCAACTGCATCAGTTCCTCCTGTGTATAAATCACCTCAACACCCTTGCTTCGCATATCTTTGACGACCTCTTCATTGTGGATGATCGGACCATAAGTATATATCTTCACATCACTTCGTTTTTGAGCCTGTTCATACACCGTCTCCACAGCTCTTTTTACCCCAAAACAAAATCCTGCTGTTTTTGCAAGTCTAACTTCCATCTTTTTTCCTCTTTCTTATCAGGTATAATATGGTTGCCGACAGAACTGCTCCGATCAATCCACCGCAGCTGTCTAAGATCACATCTGTAATCTGCCCGCTCCTTCCCGGCACAAATAACTGATGAATCTCATCTGTCACTGCATACAGAGCAGTACTTAGCACACTCATTACCACAATCTGTTTTATCTTTCTGCTCTTCTTTTTATAGTTCACAAAAAACAATACACTAAGCGCTGCATATTCACATGCATGGGCACTTTTTCTCACTGCAAAGTCTATCTTCTTCGCGAATGCATCTTGTTTCTTTCCGCTCCACTTTTCAAATTCCGGTACCACTATTCTCCCAATTATTTTTCCTACCGAAGTGCTCATCTTTTCAGACTGTACCGCTGGTTTCGCCGAAAAAAAGAAAATCATTCCCATCCAAAAAATGAGCAGGATAACAAGCAGCTTTCCCTTTCCGCCTTGTCTTGTCATACACACCTCTATTTGCAAAGATTTTTAATTGCTTCCACCACTTCATCAATACTCATATCGGAACTGTCAATCAACACAGCATCTTCCGCCTGTCTCAATGGAGCAGTTTCGCGGTTCATATCTCTTGTATCCCGCTCTTCGATATCCCGCGCAATGTCTTCAAGATTACATTCCTGTCCCTTTTCTGACAGCTCCAGATATCTTCTGTTCGCCCTTGTCTGCACGCTTGCCGTCAAGTATACTTTTACCTCTGCATTCGGCAGCACATTTGTCCCGATATCCCTTCCGTCCATGACAACATCTTTTGTTCTTGCCATCTCTCTTTGTAATTCTAAAAGTTGCGCCCGCACTTCTGGAATCGCTGATGTGACAGAAGCCATATTTCCAACAGATTCTTCCCGCAAAAAACTAGTCACATTCTCACCATTCAAATATACCTGCTGCACGCCGTCTTCATATTGCAGAGTCACTTCCGCATGTTTACATACTTCCGCAATCTTTTCTGTGTCATCTGTACCAAGCCCCTGATTAAGAAAATAGATTGCAAGCGCCCGATACATTGCCCCTGTATCTACATATACATATCCCAACTCTTTTGCCACTCTTTTTGCTATTGTGCTTTTTCCCGCACCAGCCGGTCCGTCAATTGCTACATTATATCCCATTTTTCTCCTCCTATTTTAAAAAATGCTGCTTCCCGCTGCATACGCTGTCGACCATGCAATCTGTAAATTAAATCCGCCTGTCAGCGCATCCAAATCCAATACTTCCCCTACAAAATAGAGTCCGTTCACCAGTTTTGACTCCATTGTAGAAGGATTGATCTCTTTCACTTTCACTCCGCCCTTTGTGATGATCGCTTCGTTGAAATCTCTCAGCCTTGTGATAGTCCATGTAAAATTTTTCATCAAATGCACAAATTGGTGGCGCTCTTCTTTGGATATCAGATTCACCTTTTTTTCAACATCAATACCACTTAACTTAAGCATCACCGGGAGCAATTTCCCCGGAAACAGCTTGGTAACAGCATTTTTAAACTGCTTATTCTTATTCTCTTCAAAGTCTCTCAATACTCTTTGATCCAGCTGTTCAAAAGACAATGCCGGCTTCAAATCAATAACCAATTTCAGTTCACTTCTTTTCAACTGCTTTCCGATATAACTGCTCGCACTGAGCATCAAAGGTCCGCTCACTCCATAATGTGTAAACAACATCTCACCAAAATCTTCGTACAACTTTTTCTTTCCATCATATATCGCTGCGGTCACATTCCGAAGCGACAACCCCTGAAGTTCTTTTACGTAAGTTTCTTTAAGCTCCAACGGAACAAGCGCCGGCATAATATCAGTAACTTGATGTCCTGTTTCTTTTGCAAAACGATATCCGTCTCCCGTCGATCCGGTCGTCTGATAAGAAAACCCACCTGTCGCAACAACACATGCGTCTCCCGTAATCTTTTGTCCATCCTTCGTTTCCAAGTATTCAAATCTGTCTTCACCGACAACCTTTTTCACTTCTGTATGCAGATGGATTAAAACGCCAAGCTGATGTAGTTCTTTTGTCAATGCGCCGATGACATCCGATGAGTGATCCGACACCGGAAATACTCTGTTTCCACGCTCAACCTTTGTTCTCACACCGATTCTTTCAAAAAATTCAATCACATTCTGATTGTCATAACCGTAAAAACTACTGTATAAAAATTTAGGGTTTGTCACCACAGAGGCAAACAACGTATCCATATCACTTGCATTTGTAATATTACAGCGCCCTTTTCCTGTGATAAACAGCTTCTTTCCAAGTTTTTCGTTCTTTTCAAAAATATGAACTTCATTTCCATTGTAGGCTGCAAAAATTGCGGCAAACATTCCTGCCGCACCGCCTCCTACCACAAGTACTTTACTCATCTACACTTCCTCGTTTTCTTTAAAATTGAGTGACACCGAATCGTCCACCTGATTCAGTTCATCACTGCTGTATACCTGATACTCATCCCAAATTTGTTCCAATGTCTCAAGGGTGGCAATGACGTCTTTCTGCTTTTTCATACATAGCGCCACCACAAGTGCATTCACAACACTTAATGGAGCAACCAGCGAATCTACAATGGATGCCATATCGCTTCTCGCAATCAGATTGCAGGACGAATATAAGGTCATCGGAGAATGTACACTGTCTGTCAGTGTGATCACTTTTGCTTTTCGGTTACTCGCAAACTCTAATGCTTTCAACGTGCGCATAGAATACCGTGGAAAACTAATGCCAATGATCACATCCTCTGCTCCGATCCGTATAAGCTGCTCAAAAATCTCGCTTGAGCTGTTTGTGTGAACCGATGTCACATTATCAAAAATTAAATTCAAATAAAAACTCAGAAAATTAGCAAGTGGTGCACAACTCCGGATTCCCACTACATATATACGTTTTGCATTCAAAATAGTCTCGACAGCAAGCTCAAATGCATTCTGATCCATATTGGCAAGTGTAAGCTTGATTTTTTCGATATCCGACTGAAGAACCGATGCCAGAATCTCCGACTGACTGATCCGACCATATGTCACTTCCATGCGCTGAATCGAGTTCAATTTATTCCGCACAAGCTCTTCTAGTGCTTTTTGAAATCCCGGATACCCTTGATACCCCAACTGTGTTGCAAATCTGACAACAGTAGACTCACTTACTCCCACCACTTTTCCAAGTTTTGCAGCAGTAAGAAATACTGCCTTGTCATAATTTTTCAAAATATAATCTGCCAGCAGTTTTTGTCCTTTACTCATCTGTTCATAATTTTTATCTATTTTATTTAACAATTTATTTGTATTTTTGTTATTCACGATTCGCCTCCGGTATCTTACTTTCAATATGCGAATCCATTATACACGACTTATATTTATTATTCAAGACGTAATCAGGGACGAAGCAAAACTCCGTCCCCGACTTTATTTCTATTTCTGATTCACATTTGCAGTTGCAACAATGTCTACCCCTGTTTCAGCTACATCTTTCACTAATATATCTCCGATTTTTACCGGTGCTTTCGCCACAACATCTTTCAAGTCCCGCACAACATCAAAAATTTTCCCCTTCGGAATATCGCTTTTTGTTTTTACAGAGACAGACACTTTATCCCCACCGCTTACTCGCACACTGCTTGTCACAATCCGCATTGGATTCGTCACTTCTTTCTCCGCATACACCTTTCCTCTTGGACAAGTATTCCCTGTCACATTTTTTACTTCTTTTCCTTCCAATTCCACCGAAACCATACATCCCAAAGGACATCCGATACAAATCAACTCTCTTTTTTCCATCCTTATCACTACTCCTTTTCAACCTTTATGGTTATTTTCTTCAGATCCGGATATTGGCTCAACTGCTCTTTTGTAAGTTTGATCTCTTCCATTTCACCAGGTGCTACAACCGGACGTTTTCTTCTCATAATGCGCTCCCCATCAAAATATGTACTGATATAACAATTTTTGAACACGCCTCCGACACGAAAACGAACCGTCAGTTTGTCATCCATATTTTCCGGATGAATATATTTCGGAACGGTATATCGAACACCATCTTCCGGTACAAGATCAATTTTCTTGTCAGCGACTGCCAACTCGCCCTTGATGTATTTCACTGCGTTTTTCCCTGCCATAGCAGCCTCTTCTGACACGAAATCGACAAGATCATGTACATGAAGTACATTTCCGCATGCAAAAACACCTTCCATACTCGTCTCAAGACTCTCGTTTACTACCGGTCCGGAAGTCACTCGTTCCATATCGATGTCAAGCCCTCTTGAAAGTTCATTTTCCGGGATAAGTCCAACTGACAGTAACAATGTATCACATGGGATATATTCTTCTGTCCCTTTGATTGGTTTGCCTTTTTCATCTACCTGAGCAAGTGTAACGCCTTTGACTCTCTCTTTTCCGTCAATGTCAATAACCGTATGGCTTAATTTCAAAGGGATTCCATAGTCATCCAGACATTGCACAATATTTCTTTTTAATCCGCCGGAATATGGCATTAACTCGGCAACCACTTTCACATGAGCACCTTCCAGCGTCATTCTTCTTGCCATAATGAGTCCAATATCGCCGGAGCCCAATATCACAACTTCTCTTCCCGGCAAATATCCTTCCATATTAACCAGTCTCTGCGCCGTTCCTGCCGAAAAAATTCCAGCTGGGCGATATCCCGGAATATTTAACGCACCTCGAGGACGTTCGCGGCATCCCATTGCCAAGATAATTGCTTTTGCCTGAATCTCAAACAACCCTTCCTCTCGGTTCATCGCTGTGACAACCTTATCTTTTGAAATATCCATCACCATCGTGTTGAGTTCATATGCAATTCCAAGTTCTTCCACTTTTTCTATAAATCTTCCTGCATACTCAGGTCCTGTTAACTCTTCTTTAAATGTATGAAGTCCAAACCCGTTATGAATACACTGATTTAAAATACCCCCAAGTTCCTTGTCTCTTTCTAAGATTAAGATGCTGTCAATTCCGTGTTCCTTTGCAGAAGCCGCAGCAGCAAGTCCTGCCGGTCCACCTCCTACAATCACAATATCATATGATTTCATGTATATGCCTCCTCTTTCTACAGATGATCTTTATTGATTCCTACGATAATTTTTGATTCCCCGCCTGATTTTGTCACTTCCGCCATATCAATTTCCAGTTCGCGTGAAAGAATTTCCATCGTTCTCGGTGAACAGAAGCCCGCCTGACAACGTCCCATTCCTGCTCTTGTCCGCCGTTTCACACCATCCAATGAACGTGCCCCCAAAGGACGCCAAATTGCGTCAATAATTTCTCCTTCTGTCACCGTTTCACATCTGCAGATAATGTTTCCGTATGCTGGATTTTCTTTAATCAATGCCACCCGTTCTTCCTTTGAAAGTGTCTGCGGATTCAAAACACCTTTTCTTTGTGCGACAAAATTTTCATTTACCGAAAGCTGCAGTGCATCTTTCACCATAGTTGCAACCATCACTCCAATCGCTGGCGCACTTGTAAGTCCCGGTGATTCAATTCCTGCTGCATCAAAGAAGTTTTTCGCATCCCTTGCTTCTCCGATTGTAAAGTCCCCCTTACTCTCGCGAGCTCTCAATCCCGCAAAAGAAGTGATCACCTGACGCATCGGAAGATTTGCCACAGATTCTCCTGCTTTTTCCATCAGGAAATCAATTCCTTCCTGTCTCACGTTATTTGCTCCTTTATCTTCTACATCCATAGCTGTCGGTCCTACAATCAGATTCCCATGTACTGTAGGAGACACTAATACTCCTTTTCCAAATTCATTTGGCAACGGAAAAATTGTCCGGCTCACATGATTTCCCGCCGTCTTATCTAATAGACAGTAATCCCCTCGTCTTGCCACAATTTTCAGCTTATCCTCGGATACCATATTATGAATTTCATCAGCATAGACACCTGCAGCATTCACAACCGCTTTTGTCTCAAATGTTCCTTTCGACGTCTCCACAAGATAACCGTTCTCCGTCTTACTAATGTTCTCTACACTTGTGTTCAGTTTAAATTCCACGCCATTTTCAACTGCATTTTCCGCAAAGGCAATCGTCATATTAAACGGACATACAATTCCGGATGTCGGTGCATAGAGCGCAGCAACAACCTGATCTGTAAGATTTGGTTCCATCTCATGTGTTTCTTCTTTATCTAGGATACGAAGTCCTTTCACGCCATTTTGAACACCTTTGTCGTATAATTCCTGTAACTTTGGTTTATCCTCCTCGCATACACAGACAACAAACGCTCCTGTTTGTTTAAACGGAAAATCTAATTCTTTTGACAATTTTTCCATCATTAGATTTCCTTCTACATTCAGTTTTGCCTTCAGCGTTCCCGGCTTTGCATCAAATCCGGCATGTGCAATCGCGCTGTTTGCCTTTGATGTTCCATTACATACATCTTCATCTTTTTCAACCACACAGGCATTCACCTGATACTTTGATAATTCTCTTGCAATTGCGCAGCCCACAACACCTGCGCCTACAATCATAACATCATACATTTTTCTATCTCCTTTTTAATTATAATTTACCTAAAATAAGACAGAGTCAGGCAAAGACTCGGGCACCACCCGATTCTAAAACGCCTGACTCTTTTCTCCTATCGTTTGCGGTATTCAATTTTTGTTATCTTTACCACGGAATTGCTCCGTACAGAAGCACTGCCACAATCGCACCGATAATCGGTCCTACCAACGGAACAATTGCATATCCCCAATTAGAAGAGCCTTTCCCTTTGATTGGCAATATCGCATGCGCTAGACGAGGTCCAATATCACGCGCCGGATTGATTGCATATCCTGTAAGTCCACCTAATGACATACCAACTGATACAATAATTCCAAATACTAAGAATTTATCCAATCCTCCTGCAATTCCATCCACATTTGCGATTCCTTTGATAGCAAATACTAATACGAATGTTCCGATTGCTTCACTCAAAATATTGAGCGGAAGATTCGGAACTGATGGACTTGTAGAAAATGCTCCTAATTTCGCAACAGGTTCCGGTGTCGCATCAAACTGTTCTTTGAATAAAATATATACCAGACAGGCACCTACAAACGCACCTGCAAACTGAGCAATAATATATCCTGGTACCAATGCCCAATCAAAGCTTCCATCAATCGCCAGCGCCAGCGTGAGCGCCGGATTAAAAGATGCGCCAGAAGCTGCTCCGAAAATATACGCTGGTATCATAACTGCAAGTCCCCAGGCAAATGTGATCTGAATCGAACCCGCACCTTTCATGCCGGATTTATTCAATGTCACATTGGCTACAACACCATCTCCGAGTAAGATGAGCATCATTGTTCCTAAAAATTCAGCTATATATGGTAACATATAAAGATCCCCCTTTCACTTTTCACAGTCCTTAATCTTCTTTTGCCCATCCGTAAGCATATTTTACAGCCTTATTCCAGCCTTTGATTCTAACCGCACGGTCTTCTTCTGTAATGGATGGTTTGAACGTCTTATCAATCGCCCAGTTCTTTATTACATCCTCTTTGTTTGCCCAATATCCAACTGCCAAACCTGCAAGATAAGCCGCTCCCATAGCAGTTGTCTCTACACATTGCGGACGATTAACCGGCGCATCAATAATGTCAGCCTGTGTCCGCATCAAGAAATCATTCGCACTTGCTCCTCCATCTACTTTTAATGCTGCAAGTGAAATTCCCGAATCTGCTTTCATCGCCTCTAAAACATCATTTACTTGATATGCCAACGATTCCAAAGTAGCACGGATAATATGATACTTATTAACGCCACGTGTAATTCCTACGATGGTTCCTCTCGCATATTGATCCCAGTGCGGAGCTCCCAAGCCAGTAAATGCTGGTACGACATAACATCCATTTGTATCTTTTACTTTTTTCGCCATATATTCAGAGTCTGGTGAAGAATCGATGATTCGCATCTCATCACGCAGCCATTGCACAGCCGCACCTGCCACAAAAATGGAACCTTCCAGTGCATAGTTGACTTTTCCGTCCAGTCCCCATGCAATTGTTGTTACTAAGCCATTCTTTGAAAAAACAGGTTTCTCGCCTGTGTTCATCAATAAGAAACATCCTGTACCATATGTATTTTTTGCTTCTCCTGCAGTAAAACATGTCTGTCCGAACAAAGCGGCCTGTTGATCACCTGCAGCACCTGCGATCGGAATTGATCCCCCTAAAAACGATGGATCTGCTTCCCCGTAAATACAGCTTGAAGGCTTTGCTTCCGGGAGCATTGATTTTGGAATATCCAATTCTGCCAAAATCTCATCATCCCATTCAAGTGTATTAATATTAAAGAGCATTGTACGTGATGCATTTGAATAATCTGTCACATGCACGGCACCTTTTGTCAATTTCCAGATCAGCCATGTCTCAACTGTACCGAACAATAACTCTCCTTTTTCCGCCCGTTCTCTTGCTCCCGGTACATTATCTAAGATCCATTTTACCTTTGTCGCTGAGAAATAAGCATCGATGACAAGTCCTGTCTTTTCTCTGAATTTTTCTGTCAGTCCTTTCTCCTTCAAAGAGTCGCAATATTCAGAAGTTCTTCTACACTGCCATACAATTGCGTGATATACCGGTTCCCCTGTATTCTTATCCCACACAATCGCCGTCTCTCTCTGATTTGTGATACCAATTGCCGCAATCTCTTCTGCAGTTGCCCCGATCATATTCATTGCTTCCACAGCTACACCAAGCTGACTTGCCCAAATCTCATCTGCATCATGTTCCACCCATCCAGGTTGTGGAAAATACTGCGTGAATTCCCGTTGTGCCACGCTGCACATCTCACCTTTTTCATTAAATAAAATACATCTGTTGCTCGTTGTTCCTGCATCTAGTGCCATTACATATTTTGCCATGTGAATACATCCTCCTTTTTCTTTTTAGCATTTTTCACATTACTTATTGTAATCATATTACCACTTTTTTTATTTTTTGTCATTATACACTTTATGTATTTTGTATAGTTTTAGATTGTTGAAAATTTATTTTTATGCACATTGCACATCGTTCTGATTATGACAATATTCCTGCATCCCATTTTTCAAAAACAGAAGAATATGTTCGATCTGCTCATGACCAATCTTATCATCATACGTTTCCGCTACTATGATCACATAATTCAAAAGAGATGTTGTCAGAAAAGTGAGCACTTCTTTTTCTTCTATTTTATAAGTAGAGAGCATTCTTTTCATGCGCTCTTCCACATCAGTTGTAACTGCTTTTTCCAACAATTCCCGACCAAATTCCCGAATCACTTTCCTGTAAAAATTTCTGTCTGCATGTGCATTTTCAAAAAGTGTATAGATCCAACAATCCGGCGTTTTTTCTTCCACATCACACTTTTCTAAAAGAGTATTTTTACAAATCCATTCAATAATTTCACAAATATCATGAAAATGATAATAGAACGACTGTCTTGTCAGTCCACTTTCTTCCACAATATCTTGAATCGTAATTTTATGAAGGCTTTTCTCTTTTATCAGTTTTTTTAATGCCTCTGCCAGTTTCCATTTTGTTTTTGACATACTTACCTCCTTTGATCACAAGAAAAAGAGCAAGACAAACTACAACATTTCTGTTGTTTTTACCTCGCTCTTCTCTCATGGTCGTTCTTAAGTTAATAAAATCATAGCACACAAAAATTCTCATTTCAATCTTTTTTCCCACAAAACAATTAATTTTGTAGAAAACTCATAATATTTAGCCATCAGTTTTATACACTTTACATAGTTGTCAAACTTTTCACAATTTCATCAATTGTTTTCTGCCCCATCACGACAATTTCATCATTTATAACGGTCATTGGAACACGCTCAATCTTATACTTTTCAATGAGATCCGAATACAATTTTGCATCATACATGTCCGCTGTGACATAGTCACTTTCCATCGCAACCTTTTGGCATGCAGCCACTACATGTGGGCAGTGATGGCAGGATAAGGATACAAAAATTTTGATTGCAACCGAAAAATCAATTTTCTCAATTTCTTTTTTTGTTTTTCGTTCTAGTTTCTGTCCGGCACCTCCTGCATTACAAATTGACGCCAAAAAAGAATTGATCTCTTTTCCTCCCGGCACTCCATGAAAACAAGCTCCCGAATATACTCCCGATTCATCATAAATTCCAACAACCGGCAAATGTTCTCCATGAAGTTCTTGGAAAATAACTTCATTCTCATCCTTTCCCCAAAAATGCACCTGTACTTGTTCATCCACAGAGGCAATTGCTTTTAAAAAGGAACCCAGTTCTAAACTCTTTTCATCTTCGAAGTCTAAAATTGCATGCAAAACGACAGTTCGTCTCATCTTTTGAAACAATGGAGCAATCTGTTGTTTTAATTCTTCTGTTACCAATTTGCTCTGTTTTGAAATTTTTTTCATCTGATCCATATAGACTCCTTTTACAGCATTCCAACCAAATCCAAACTTGGCATTAAAGTTTCTTCTCCCGGTTTCCATTTTGCAGGGCACACCTGTTCTCCGTGCTCTTCTACATATTGAGCTGCCTGAACTTTTCTGAGAAGTTCTTCTGCATTTCTTCCAATTCCAAGATCATGTACTTCATATGCTTTGATTTTTCCATCCGGATTTATAATAAAAGTTCCTCTCAGTGCCTGACCTTTTTCCTTGAGTCTGACGCCAAAAAATTTTGCAAGCTCTCCTGTCGGATCAGCCAACATCGGATATTCAATTTTTTTGATCGTGTCCGATGCGTCTGCCCATGCCTTATGCACAAAATGTGTATCCATGGATACGGAATAAATTTCACAGCCACACTCTTGAAATGCTTCATAAAAATCTTGTAAATCGCCAAGCTCCGTAGGGCATACAAATGTAAAATCTGCCGGATAAAAGAAAAATACAGACCAATGCCCCAGTATATCTTCCTTGGTAATTTCTTCAAATGCCCCGTTGTGATAAGCTTGTACTTTGAACGCTTTTACTTCTTCATTAATCAAACTTCGCATCATTTCACACACCTTTCTTTAATACTGTTACATTTATTATAGATATTTCTTATCTCCCGTTCAAGCTGTTTTCTCAATCCTTCACTTATTTTGTACAATTTTTGCGTATTGTATAGTTTTTCAATAAAATGTGTAAAAAGAAGATTTCTTATGCTTGTCATTTCAACAAGCTTTGCTATAATGAAATCAGATAACTGTTCGACCATACGAAAGGAGGAAATATATTATGGCAGACAATTTGAGTATCACAAATTTGAACGGTGTTACAGAAGATGAGGATACAACTTGCGGCATCAACGACATGAACTGCTTGTCAGAAGATGAAGATACGACTTGCGGTATCAATGATATGAACTGTGTCGCTGAGGACGAGGATACAACCTGCGGCATCAACGACATGAACTGCTTAGGTGAATAATCCATGCAAAAAAGAGGAACTGCTTTTTATCTGCAGTTCCTCTTTTTGCCTTTTATCTTAGACCGGATAACTTCCGTTTTCTGTATCAGCAACAGTCTGATCAACGCCTGTCTGCTGCGCTTCTCTGTATTTAAAGAAGTCTGTTGCAACCTGTGGGAATAACGCATATGATAATACGTCTTCATCCTGCTGTGACCACTGTGCCATTTCTCCTTTTAATGTATCCAATTCATCCGGAATCAAATCTGCCGGACGGCATGTGATCACTTCTGTATCACCGATACATTTCTTTTGAACTTCTTTGTTAAACGGTTTTACAGTTGCTCCGTATTTTCCGCTCAAGATATCTTTCGTCTCTTTTGTAGCCATCTTGTAGCGTTCACCCATCAATACGTTAAATACAGCCTGTGTACCAACGATCTGCGAAGACGGTGTTACAAGTGGTGGCTCGCCAAGATCTTTACGAACTCTTGGCACTTCTTCAAGCACATCGTAGAATTTGTCTTCTGCCCCTTGTTCCTTTAACTGAGATGTCAGGTTCGATAACATACCACCTGGTACCTGATAAAGCAATGTCTTGATATTTACACCAAGGTTCTTTGGATTTAACAATCCGGAATCCAACGCTTCATCACGAATTGGTCTGAAGTAATCGGCAATCTCTGCCAACAGATTCTGATCAAGTCCTGTGTCATACGGTGTTCCCTTGAATGTCTCTACCATAACTTCTGTAGCCGGCTGAGATGTTCCCATTGCAAATGGCGAAATTGCTGTATCAATTACATCTACTCCCGCTTCAACTGCTTTCAAATATGTCATAGAAGCCACACCTGAAGTATAGTGTGTGTGAAGCTGAATTGGAAGATCTGTTGCATCTTTCATCGCTTCAATCAATTCTGTTGCTTTATAAGGAACCAAAAGTCCCGCCATATCTTTGATACAGATCGATGTCGCACCCATATCTTCGATTTTCTTTGCGATATCCATCCAGTAATCTAATGTATAGGCATCCCCCAATGTGTAAGAAAGTGCTACCTGTGCGTCTGCCTTTTCTGCAACTGCAGCTTTTACAGCAGTCTGAAGATTACGGATATCATTCAAGCAGTCAAAAATACGGATGATATCAATTCCGTTTGCTACAGATTTTTTAACGAAGTATTCTACTACGTCATCTGCATATGGACGGTATCCCAAGATATTCTGTCCACGGAATAGCATCTGTAATTTTGTATTTTTAAATCCATCACGGAACTTACGAAGTCTCTCCCATGGATCTTCTTTTAAGAAGCGAAGTGATGCATCAAATGTAGCTCCCCCCCAGCATTCTACTGAGTGGTAACCTACCTGATCCATTTTATCTACGATTGGAAGCATCTGCTCTGTTGTCATTCTTGTCGCAATCAGAGACTGATGAGCATCACGTAAAATAGTTTCTGTAATTTTAATTGGTTTTTTTGTGATTTCCATTCTATTGTCCTCCATATTTATTTCACTCCAAAGATTGCCATAAATGTTCCGGCTGCTACCGCAGTACCGATTACACCGGCAACGTTAGGTCCCATCGCATGCATCAGCAAGAAGTTGGTAGGATCCGCCTCTGCACCGACTTTCTGAGAAACTCTGGCTGCCATAGGAACCGCAGACACACCTGCTGAACCAATCAGAGGGTTTACTTTTCCTCCCGACAGCTTACACATCAGTTTACCGAACAGTACACCTGCCGCCGTACCGAACGCGAACGCTATAAGACCTAACACAACGATTTTGATTGTATCCAAGTTCAAGAATGCTTCTGCACTTGTTGTAGCACCAACCGAAGTACCAAGTAAGATAACTACGATGTACATCAACGCATTGGACGCTGTCTCTGTCAACTGTCTTACAACACCTGATTCTTTGAACAGGTTACCTAACATCAGCATACCAACAAGCGGAGCTGTTGTAGGAAGGATCAAAGAAACAACGATTGTGATAATAATCGGGAACAGAATCTTTTCCAGTTTGGAAACAGGTCTTAGCTGCTCCATTTTGATTTTACGTTCTTTTTCTGTTGTCAATAGCTTCATGATCGGAGGCTGAATGATAGGAACGAGTGACATATAAGAGTATGCCGCCACTGCGATCGGTCCTAAAATTGCAGTCTGCTGTAATTTTCCGGCAAGGAAAATAGATGTCGGTCCATCCGCTCCACCGATGATAGAGATTGCTGCTGCCGCTTTATCTGAGAATCCCATTGCCATTGCTCCAAGATATGCCGCAAAGATACCAAACTGTGCTGCGGCACCGAGAAGGAAACTCTTCGGGTTGGCGATCAATGGTCCAAAGTCCGTCATCGCACCAACCCCCATAAAGATCAGAGATGGCAAAATTGCCCACTCATCTAATAAATAGAAATAATGTAATAATCCGCCGACCCCGTTTGAAGATTCTTCAATCGACATCATAATGTCCGGATAAATGTTAACTAACAGCATACCAAAGGCGATCGGAACCAATAAAAGCGGCTCAAATCCTTTTGCGATTGCCAAATATAGAAACACACATGCTACCAGAATCATGACATAATTTCCTACTGTAAGGTTAAAAAATGCCGTCTGCTCCATGAGGTTTCCTAATGTACTTGTAATGTATTCCATTTTTTGACCCCCTAGTTCAATGTAGCCATTACTGCTCCTGCTTCTACTGCATCACCTACTGCCACATCAATACTTGCAACTGTTCCATCTTCCGGAGCTACAACCGGAATTTCCATCTTCATTGCTTCCAGAATGATTACTGTATCTCCTCTGGAAACTTTTTGTCCAACGCTTGCCTCTACTTTAAATACTTTACCTGCTGCTCCTGCTTCTACTTTGATTCCGCCTGCTGCTCCCGCTGCTTTTGGTGCTGCCGCCGGTGCCTTCGGTGCAGGCACTGCCTTTCTCGGTGCTGCTGCCGCTGTTGGTGTTGCTACTCCGTTCTCTTCTACTGTTACATCATATACATTGCCATTAACTGTGATTGTATAGCTTTTCATTTTTATTTTCCTCCTAAATTCTTCTACTTAATTCCAATTATTTGACGGGCGACGTCTGATAGAGCGCACTACAAAACCATCTGTCGATGTGCCTGTCTGTGCTGCAATCGCAGCTGTAATCACTGCCACTAATTCCAAATCGTCTACATATTCAGTATCTTCTTGTGCCGTCTCTGCAACTACAGGTGTCGTTGTCTGAACCGGCTTCGGACTCTTCTTTGTGAATTTCTCCACAAATGGTGGAATATATTTGATCAAAGAAATCAAAAATGCCAGGAAAATCAAGACAACAAATACTGTTCCCATACCTAATACTGTATTCAATCCTGCTTTTTCCAAAATCTCTGCTGTTGTATATTTTGCTGAAACATCCATAGACTCTAAGTTTAAGTCCTCATCAAACTTAAATTCTATCGTTGCCTCTCTATCTTCATATTCTGCCAATGTAGAAACAGAAAGTTCTTTGTCGGATGCTTCAAACTCATATTCACCATGTTTTACATAAGAGCCACACTCTTTTTCAGCTCCCTCCCACGCATCAAGCATAGACAGGAAATTATCCCCCTCAATCGGAAGTCCTGACTGCATCATCGTGTAATCCAGCTGGTAGTCTGAAAGAGCTCTGAATTGCTCAAACCCTTCTTTTCCCATCTGGGAAAAACTAGTGATAAGTGTCTCTGTTATCTGTTGTGCTGCCGATTCATCATATTCGGTGTCTGCTTTCTGGGAACACCCTGCAAAACTAAGTGATGCCGCCAAAACACATACTATTAAGCTCATTCTTTTCTTCACTTTGCCTCACCTCACTAAACCGTTCCGTGTTTTTTTGCCGGGCGGTCTTCTCTCTTTGTGAACAGCATCTCAAATGCACCTATCAAATATTTTCTTGTATCTGCAGGTTCAATGATCGTGTCTACATAGCCACGTCTTGCCGCAGACATCGGACTTGACTGAATCTCTCTGTATTCTGAAGCCTTTGCATTGATTGTCTCTGCATCCGAATCCGCATACATAATTTTTGCTGCCAATGTCGAATCCATCATTCCAATCTCTGCTGTTGGCCATGCATATACCATATCAGCCCCGATAGATTTACTGTTCATTGTCACATAAGCACTTCCATATGCTTTTCCAATAATTACATTTACTTTTGGTACTGTTGCATTTGCAAATGTATAAGTTAATTTTGCTGCTTCTCTTGCAAGTGATTTTTCAGAACATTTGCTTGCCTCAAATCCTGTCACATTTGTAAGGGTTACAACCGGGATATTGAATGCATCACAGAAGTTCACAAAATCAGCCGCTTTCTTACATCCGCGCACAGACAATGTTCCGCCAAATTCCTGCTCGGCGTTGCCTTCTTCATCATATATCTTCGCGCGATTTGCAACAGCTCCGATTGTCATTCCATTCAAGCGGATAAAACCGGTCACCATATCTTTTCCGTATTCTTTTTTTGTCTCAAAGAATATATTGTCATCAGATACTAAAGTAAGAACGATAGAAGTATCCTCTACTGCATTCTCAATACCTTCACAAACACGGTTTAAATCATCGAGACACTCATCATAAGACGCATCATCTTCATTGTTTGTTGGGAGCATGCATACTAAAGAACGAATTTGTCCAAGGATCTCATCTTCTGTTCCAACTCCATCAACTAAACCGGATTCTTCGCTCTGGAATTTTGCAGATAAAGTGTCACATTTTGAGGCCTCATTTCCTGCAATTGCATTTGGAGCATTTAAGAATAATTTTCCATTTCCTTCCATAAACGTAAAATCAGTCATCGCAGATGCAACGGCAAGTCCACCACCGCATTTTCCAAAAACTGCTGTAATCTGTGGAATTACACCAGATGCCATAGCCTGCTTCATATAAAGGCTGCCAAATCCATTCAATGCATCCGTTGCCTCTTGAAGTCTTAATCCTGCGCAGTCTACAAGACCAATAACCGGCGCTCCCATCTTCATTGCCATATCATAAATATTGGCAATCTTCTTTGCGTGCATCTCTCCGATCGCTCCTTTTAAAACAGAAGCATCCTGGCTGTATACATACACCAAATTGCCGTCAATCACTCCATAACCTGTGATGACACCATCAGCCGGAGTCTCTTTCTCCTGCATGTTAAAGTCGGTTGTTCTTGCTGTAACTGCACCACCGATTTCAACAAAGCTTCCTTCGTCAAGTAAAGTGGCAATTCTTGTACTTGCGAGGTTTTTAGATGTTGTGTTGCTCATAAATCTAGTCCTCCATTTTTATATATTTTTTTAAAGTTAAACCAATTTTCTGCCAATTATAAGTATATCTTATATTTTTAGAAATAGCAATTCTTTTTCCACAATATTTGATATTTTTTTCACACACCCTACTTTCTTAAAAAAACATTTGTACCTGTCTTTCGTTTATGCTACAATTCAACTTACGGGATAATAATTTACTAAATTACTTTAAGGAGGTATTCGGATTGAACATATCAGACAGAATAGCGAAGCTTCGTTCTTTTATGGAAGAAAAACACATCGATGCTTATGTTGTGCCATCTGCAGATAATCATCAAAGTGAATATGTCGGTGAGCATTTTAAATCCAGAGAATTTATCACTGGTTTTACAGGTTCAGCGGGAACCGCTGTAATCACAAAAGATGCTGCAGGTCTTTGGACAGACGGACGTTATTTCATTCAGGCGGAAGCGCAGCTGGCCGGGAGTGGTGTAACACTCTATCGCATGGGTAACGCAGGAGTTCCAACTGTCTCAGAGTATCTTGACTCTGTACTCCCTGAAAATGGGACTTTAGGATTTGACGGACGTGTCATCGCTATGCAGGAGGGAAAAGATTTCGCAGAACAATTTTCTTATAAGAATATCCGTATTGAATACTCTTACGACCTTGTGGATGCCGTTTGGGAAGAACGGCCAAGCCTTGCAGCCGAACCTGTATTTTTGCTGGATGAAAAATTTTCCGGTGAATCCACGACTTCTAAGCTCTCCCGTTTGAGAGACTCAATGAGGGAAAATGGTACTGACGTACATGTTTTGACTACATTGGACGATATTGCATGGCTTCTTAATATCAGAGGAAACGATGTAATGTATTCTCCTCTTGTTCTGAGTTATGCTGTAGTCACAATGAGTGAAGTACATTTATTTATAGATGAAAGCAGACTCGACGAACATGTAAAATCAGAACTCAAAAAGGATAATGTTATTTTCCATCCATATAATGACATTTATACTTTTGTAAAAGACTTTGATTCTAATAACACAGTCCTAATCGACCCTGCAAGAATCAATTATGCTTTGTATAATAATATCCCGGATAGTACGAAAAAAGTTGAAAAGACTAATCCTACTATTTTATATAAAGCAATGAAGAATGATGTAGAGATTGAAAACATCAAAAAAGCACACGTAAAAGACGGCGTTGCCCATACCAAATTTATGTATTGGTTAAAGACAAGTCTTGGCAAAGAAAAGATGACTGAGATGAGCGCATCAGACAAACTGGAAAGTTTGCGCGCCAAACAGGACGGTTTCTTGTGGCCTAGTTTCGAGCCAATCTGTGCATTTAAGGCAAATGCTGCAATGTGTCACTACACTTCTTCCACAGAGACAGACTGTGAGTTGACAGCCGGAAATCTGTTCTTAACAGATACTGGCGGAAATTACTATGAAGGTTCCACAGATATCACAAGAACTGTTGCTTTAGGGGAGATCAATGATGAGTTGAAACTTCATTTCACAACAGTTTTAAGAAGTATGATGAACCTGTCAAGAGCCAAATTTTTGTATGGCTGCTGCGGTTATAATCTTGATGTATTAGCCCGTCAGCCAATGTGGGAGTTAGATCTTGACTACAATCACGGTACCGGACACGGCGTTGGTTATCTTCTAAATATCCACGAAGGACCTACCGGTTTTAGATGGCGCATTCGCGGACATGAAGCACATCCGTTGGAAGCCGGCATGGTGATTACAGATGAACCTGGTATTTATATCGAGGGTTCTCATGGTATTCGTACCGAAAATGAATTAGTAGTACGAAAAGGTGAAGAGACTGAGTATGGACAGTTCATGTACTTTGAACCAATCACCTATGTACCTATTGATTTGGATGCAATCAATCCAGATCTTCTGAGGGAAGATGAAAAAGCCTGGCTGAATGCATATCATAAGCAAGTTTATGATATCATCGCTCCTCATTTGACAAAAGAGGAAGAAGAATGGCTTCGCATCTACACGAGAGAAATTTAAAATAACTTTATTGGGAGGACTTTTATTTATGGGAACAGCAAAAAAAGCAAAATATCCGATTGGATTTTACATTTGTTGTATCACTTACACATTTGAACGTTTTGCGTTCTATGGTACAAAACCGCTTTTAGCATTATTCCTTGCTGCATCTGTAGCAGAAGGCGGTATTGGAGTAACTAAAGCACAGGCTGGTGAAATCGCAGTTTGGCTTACTTCACTTACATACATCACACCAATTGTCGGCGGATGGTTAAGCGACCGTTTCTTAGGTGCCAGATATGCCGTTACACTTGGATGTATCATCATGGGTCTTGGCTATTTCTGCGGATGGCAGGCACACAGCGTACCTATGGTATGGGTAATGATTTTAGTCGTATCTATCGGTACTGCATTCTTCAAGGGAAACCTTGCTGCTATTATCGGACGTCTGTTTGATGATCAGGATTTACTGGATTCAGCATTTTCTATCCAGTATTCATTCGTTAACATTGGTTCTTTCTTTGGATCTATGATCTGTGCAACATTATATATGTACACATTTAAACAAGGACAAATGTTAGGTTTCCGTCAAGTATTCTTGCTTAGCGGTATTCTTGTAATCATCGGTGGTATTTTCTTTACACTCTGCTATGGAAAATTACAGGGACAGGGTATCAAGCCATTTAAATATCTTACAGATACAAACGGAAATGTAATCGGTGAAGTAAAGAAAGAAAAGAAAGAGAAATCAACAGCCCCACTTACATCAAAAGAGAAGAAAAACGTATGGGCTATCGTTTTGGTATCTGCCATCTCAATTATTTTCTGGCTGGCTTACTATCAGCAGGACGTTGTTCTTACATTCTACTTACAGGATTATGTAAACAGAGACCTTGGTTTCTTCGAACTTTCACCTGCTCACTTAACAACAACATGGAATGGTCTGTTATGTATCGTTCTCAGTTTGGCAGCTGCTAAATTGTGGGCAAAATTGGCAAAAAGACCTCAAGGTGACTTGTCCATGTTCAGCAAAATCACTCTTGCATTTGTATTTTTGGGACTCTCTTACATTATGCTTGTAATGACAGAGTTAACAAGAGGGGTTGGTGCTCCATCTTCTGTAAAAGGTAATGTAATGTGGATCTTCTTATTCGGAATCTTCCTTACAATCGGTGAGATTTGCTTCTCCCCACTCGGAAACTCTTTCGTAAGTAAGTATGCTCCAAAGAAATACTTATCTGTATTGATGGGTGTTTGGACTTTAGCAACATTCTTTGCAAACTTAATCAACGGTCAATTCCAGAAAATCGTTGAAAAAATGGGTATTATGCCAGTATTCGTAACATTTGCAATCGTTGCATTCATCTGTGCGGTTGTTATGTTCTTACTGACAAAACCATTAAACAAGTTGACAGAAGAATAAAATTTCTATATAAAAAAACTGGTTTGAAGCTTATTTTCAAATCAGTTTTTTATATTCTTTATTTATTCCTTTTGATTCCGATACTGCACAGGTGTCATATCACATGTCTTTTTAAACAATCTGTTAAAATGCTCTACATTCTGATATCCAACTGCCAATGCTACTTTTTCTACAGTCATATTTCCTGTCTTTAACAAATTCTTTGCTTTTTTCATTCTTGCTTTTTTAACGATTTCTCCAAATGTCATACCTGATTTTTCTTTAATATATTTTGATAAATATGGCTTCGATAAAAAGAATTTTTCGGAAAGCTCATCTAAGGTCACATGCAAATAATTCGTCTGGATATAATTTAAAATTTCTATCATTCTCTCCTCTTTTTCATCGTTGGCATGCTGTATCTCTTCAATTTTATTTACCGCAACAGTCAACGCCTGTATAGATGCCTTGATAATATCTGCATCGATTCCAACTCCCCAGTGTACCTTTCCTTTACAGTTCACCCCTACATATGCCACTGCCTTTGATGACGATCCTTTAGTCAGAGAATGTTCTTCATAAAAAGATAACTCGTAACCGATATTAAAATATTGTTTGATTGCATTGCTGACAGCATCCAAACGTCCATTTCCAGCACCTGTCATCACATATTTTTTGCCACCATAGCAAATGGTCACATCTGCTTTCATGCCATCTTTCTGTTCAAAATGACATTCATCAATGGTAAATACATTGTGCACATGAATATAGTGTTCCTCAAAAATATGATAAATCCACTCCGGTGTCAGCTCTTTATGTGCTTTGTCAGACACATCTTTTACAAGATAACCTACTTCCTCGCGCATCTTTTCCGGAAGGCTGATTCCAAAACTTTGTTTTAAAATATAGTTTACACCGCCTTTTCCAGACTGGCTGTTGATTCGAATAACATCTGAATCATATTTTCTTCCAACATCTTTCGGATCAATCGGAAGATACGGCACTGTCCAGTGTTCTCTCTCCTGCTCCTCCCGATAAGCCATTCCTTTAGCGATCGCATCTTGATGAGAACCAGAGAACGCTGTAAACACCAAATCTCCCGCATATGGCTGTCTCTCATACACATGCATTCTTGTCAGTCTCTCATAGTTTTCACAAATTTCTCCCATATTGGAAAAATCAAGTTCCGGATCCACGCCATGAGAAAACATATTCATTGCCAACGTAATAATATCAACGTTTCCGGTGCGCTCTCCGTTTCCAAATAATGTTCCTTCAATTCGGTCTGCTCCCGCAAGCACGCCAAGTTCTGCATCACAGACACCGCATCCTCTGTCATTATGTGGATGCAGACATAAGATAACATTCTCCCTGTATAATAAATGTTTACTCATATATTCCACCTGTGTTGCAAAGACATGCGGCATCGCATTCTCCACCGTCGTCGGCAGATTGATAATCACTTTATTGTCTGCTGTCGGTTTCCATTCTTCCAAAACCGCATTGCACACTTCCAGCGCATAGTCAACCTCTGTGCCCGGAAAACTCTCCGGACTGTACTGGAATGTAAAGTTTCCTTCTGTTTCATCTGCAAGTTTTTTTAACAGTTTTGCTCCATCAATGGCAATCTGTTTTACTTCTTCTTTTGACTTTTTAAAAACCTGTTCCCGCTGTGCCACCGATGTCGAATTATACAGATGGATCACTGCATGCGGCGCACCTTTCACAGCTTCAAAAGTTTTTTTGATAATATGTTCACGTGCCTGTGTCAACACTTGAATGGTCACATCATCCGGAATCATATTCTGTTCGATCAAAGTTCTCAAAAACTGATACTCCGTCTCAGAAGCTGCCGGAAATCCAACTTCAATCTCTTTAAATCCGATATCTAACAGCATCTGGAAAAACTCTATCTTTTCTTCCAGACTCATCGGCTCAATCAAAGCCTGATTCCCATCTCTTAAGTCCACACTGCACCAAATTGGCGCTTTATCAATATAGTCTTTTTTCACCCAATCATAACTGATTTCCGGTGGCATAAAGTAACTTCTCTCATATTTTTCAAAATTTTTCATCTTTCTTACCCCTTTATTTCTTAAAATAAATCAATTTTATTATGTTTATTTATCCTAACACACTTTTTTTGCAAATGCCAGTGACGAATTTAATCATTTTAATTGATTTATTTTAATGCGTAGAGTTCGAAAATTTTCTTCAGATACCATAGAAATGTTTTTTCTTTTATCGTCTCTGTAACGATAACCGGATATCTTTGAATTTGAAAATCTTTCAAAAAATATGTAACCGAACCAATCACTTTTCCTTTGGGAACAGGTGCCTGCAGCATAGTTGGTATCTCTGTCTTAATATCCACCGTCTCTCCCTGTCTTATTAAAAACGGAAGCCGCTTTGCATTTGTCTTTACTCGTCCTTCTATAACAGCCTCCCCAAAAAGTTCTCCATTTGACGGAACACCGTTTTTCACAGGAATTGTTATGTTTTTCTGTTTCTTTAATACATTATGATACTCATAGTTTTGAAGACCATATTCCATCAATTTCTTTGTATCTTTCCATTTATAGCCCTTATTATTTGGCCATCCACACCCCAGAAGCGCTACAATAAATGTCCGTTCTCCACGCCGCAGCGCTCCCACATAACAGTATCCCGCATCGCCTGTAAAACCGGTTTTTCCGGACAGCGCACCGTCCATCATCCCTAAAAATGCATTGTGATTATTGCAGGAAAACTGCCGTTTTTTATCCACATCTGTAAATGCATGGCTCTGCGTTTGTGTGATCTTCAAAAACGATTCCTTTTGGGGAGATATCTGAATACAATACCGCATAATCTTCGCCAGTTCCTCTGCGGTTGTCGTATGTTTCCCATTTTCATCTGAAGCATCCAGTCCGTTCGGTGTGATAAAATATGTTTTTTGGCAGCCAATCTCCGCCGCTTTTTCATTCATCATTTTGGCAAATTCTTTCACACTTCCGCCTACATGTTCCGCAATTGCAACGGCGGAATCATTATGTGACTCCAGCATCAAAGAATACAAAAGGTCTTCAAGATAAAATTTTTCTTTAATCTGCATTCCTAAGTGTACCCTCAGCTGACGCACTGCATTTTCCGATACGGTGACAACCTCTTTTATCTCTCCCTGTTCCAAAGCTAAAATACATGTCATGATTTTTGTTGTACTCGCCATCGCCTTCTGTTCCTGACCGTTTTTTTCAAACAAAACACGTCCACTGTCTGCATCCATCAGGACTGCTGACTGGGCGTATAATTGTTCTGGCTCCTCTCCTTTTGCATGTACAGTTATCTCAAAGAGAAGCATCCATATCCATACAACTGCCAATACACGTCTCACGCTGCCTCCACCTACTGTCTTTTTGTTCAGTATATGCAGTGTGCGAGACATCTATTCTTCGTTTACTGGTTAAGCCGAAGCTGTACCTCATCTTCTGCTTCCGCTTTGAAATCTTCCAGTTTTTCCGGATTGATACTCGGAAGTTCTTCCACAGACTGTACACTGAATCTCCGCAAAAACTCCTCTGTCGTTCCAAATAAAATCGGCTTTCCAGGTGCATTTAACCTGCCAACCTCTGTGACCAGATCATACTCTATCAATTTATTGACTGCATGGTCTGACTTCACTCCACGTATTTTCTCAATCTCAAGTTTCGTAATCGGCTGTTTATATGCAATGATAGAAAGTGTCTCAAGGGCAACATCTGTCAGAACATGCCGTTTCGGCTGTTTTGCGATTCGGATTAAATACTCGTAAGTTTCCTTTTTCGTACACATCTGAAATGCATTGTCAAGCTCGATGATATGAATTCCTCGGTCTTCTTTTTCATATCGCTCCATCATCTGATGAATTACATTTCTAACTGTCTCCTCCTCTTCCTCTAAAGCCTTCGCAATCCTGCTAAGTTCCACCGATTCTCCCATTGTAAATAAAATCGCCTCTATAACCCCTTCCATCTCTTTACGTTTCATCTGCTATCTCCTGCCTTTCACAAGCTTTCACTTCCCGCTTGGAAGTGATAATAATCTCCCCAAATGTGTGTTCCTGTTCAATAGTGATATCTCCAACTTTCATCATCTCCAACACTGCAAGAAACGTGACTACAATCTGAAGCTTTGACCTCTGATGATTCAAAAGTTCCCGAAAACTGAACCTTTTATGTACTCGGATATACTGATTCAGATATTCCATCTTATCATCTACTGTCACTTCCTCTTTCTCGATTTTTCCAAATGTACTCCGCACCGGATCGATTTTATCATTCTGCCGCTTCATAACATCTTTGAAAATCCGATTTAATCCGGCAAGTGTGAGTCCGTCTAACAGCTCATCCAAATCAAACGGTTCCTGATAAGTTTTTACCTCCTTTGGAATATCCGGTTCCCGAAACATCATTCGCTCCCCATCTATTTGACGATCCCGAAGTTCATAGGACATATATTTGTACATTTTATACTGTAAAAGCTGCTCCACAAGTTCCTGTCTCGGATCTTCCTCTTCTCCTTCTTCATTGACTTCTTTCGGAAGGAGCATCTTACACTTAATATCTAAGAGTGTAGCTGCCATCAAAAGGAACTCACTCATAATATTCAAATCTTTTTTCTGCATCTCTCGAATATATTCCATATACTGATTCGTAATCTCCACAATTGGAATATCATAGATATCAATTTTATTTTTTTCAATCAAATGCAAGAGCAAATCCAGCGGCCCTTCAAACACTTGTAATTTTACCGGTATTCCCATGTACTTTTTCTCCCTTTTCGTCATTCGCTGCTATCTATTATACGAGACAGGCACTCCTGCAACAAGATTTTTCTTTCAAAACACCTGTACCGAAAAGCTATCTCAAAAACAAAATCTTCTCTCTCGAAATGGAAATGAATATCTCATGTCCTTCTTGGTAAAGCGGCATCTTATTTTTCGAAATCTCCATCCGCAATGTCCTTACCGCACCAACTGGTCTTAAAAAATAAATCCAATCCGCGACAGATTCTATCACACTTTCCACAGTGCACCTGATGTCTGCATGTTCTTTCGTTTTCTCCACCTTGATATCACAGGCACGTATCCCAAGAAAAGCGCCCTTCACCTTTTCAAAATCCGCTCCTCTTTTCTTTAAATTCCACTCTTCACAATATAACGTCTGCTCTTTCACAACAAACGCCGCAATATTTTCACACCCTGTTAAGGCAGCAGCAGAGACAGTCTGAGGATTTCGAAAAATTTCTCTTTTTTCTCCGGTCACCTCTACTTTCCCATGATGCAGCACTGCCAGTTTCTTACAGAGGCGATACACCTCATCTCGGTTGTGTGACACAAAAAGTATAGTGTGTGCATATGACTGGGAAAGCTTTAAGATCTGCTGTTCCAATTTCCATTTCAAACAGTTGTCAACAGCGGAAAAAGGCTCATCTAAAAGAATCATATCCGGATGCAGTATCATAATTCTCGCTAATGCTGTACGCTGTTTCTGCCCGCCGGAAAGCATATACGGATATTTTTTTTCCAATCCTTCCAGAAAAAACATCTTAATAAAACGTGCGGTCTCCTCTTTCCTCTTTTTCTTTTCAACTCCAATCCCGATATTTTCCTCCACCGTCATATTCGGAAATAAAGCATAATCTTGAAACAAATATCCGATTTTCCGCTTCTTAGGAGATAAATTAATCTTTCGCTCCGAATCAAACAACACCCTGTTATTCAGCACGATTCTTCCCTCATCCGGAGTTTCGATTCCAGCAATACATCGAAGAGTCAGACTCTTTCCACAGCCACTTTCTCCGAGAACAGCAAAAAATTCATTCTCCGCCTCAAAAGAGACGTCTAACGTAAAATCAGGCATTTTTTTCTTGATATTGACTGAAAGAGACATTCTATTTCCTCCTCATTGTGTATTTCATCTGTTGCTTCTCCACAACATTCACAAGCAGAACCGATACAAACGAAATCAGCACCATAACCGCCACCCACTGGTACGCCTGCACACGATTTCCGTTTTGCATTGCAGCATATACCGCAACTGCTGCCGTCTGCGTTCTCCCCGGAATATTTCCCGCAAGCATAATCGTTGCTCCGAACTCGCCTAAAGCCCTCGCAAATGCCAAAATTGTTCCGCCTGCAATACCCGGAAAACAATTCGGAAAAATAATTTTCCAAAAAATTTTATAGTCCGACAACCCCAAAGTTTCTCCCGCATAAATAAGATTTTTATCCATCTGTTCAAAAGCACTTCTCGCAGTACGGTACATAAGCGGAAAAGATACGACCACCGCTGCTGCTACTGTGCCGGCAAATGAAAACACAACCGGCATTCCATGTCCAGAAAGCCATATTCCAAGAGGACTGCTGTTTCCAAAAAGAAGTAGCAGAAAAAAGCCGACCACTGTCGGTGGCAAAATCATCGGCAGTGTCAAAACGGTGTCCAATATTGTTTTACCATGTCTCATTTTCTCAACTTTCCGCGCCGCAAACATTCCGGTCAAAAAAGTGATTACCGTAGAGATACATGCTGTTTTCAGTGATAAAAGAAGTGGTGAAAGATCCATGATTACTCCTCATAAGCAGAAAAGCCATACTCAGTAAAGACAGCTTTCGCCTCATCTGTTTGTAAATAGTCCATAAACTGTTCCGCCTCTTTTACATGTTCACTTGATTTTACAATTCCAGCCGGATAGACGACTTTGTCACATGCTCCCTTGGGCGCTTCACAGATTACTTTGACTTTTGGTTCAATCATTGCGTCCGTCGCATACACAATTCCGCATGACACATTTTTTGTTGCAACCCAATCAAGAACCTGTCTGACATTTGTCGCAAGATTCGCCTTTTTCTCCACCTGCTCCCACAAGCCTAGATTTTTATAAATCTGTTCTGTGTATTGTCCAACCGGAACATCTGAATTTCCAATCGCGATCATTGATACTTTGTCAGAAGCTACCTCTTCAAATGAAGTAAGTTTTACCTCCGCATCCTGTGGTTGTATCAGCACGACTTTATTTTCTAATAGCTTCACAATGCTGTCTTTTTTCATAAAGCCTCCCTTGTTCAGCTCATTCATCTGTTTCATCGCAGCAGAAATAAAAATGTCTGCCGGAGCTCCTTCCTCAATCTGTGTTTTTAATGTTCCCGAAGAATCAAAACTAAAGACAAATTTTACATGTTCGTGCTCCTTTTCATACGCTTCCGAAATCTCTGTCAATACATCTGTCATGCTGGCAGCCGCCAATATATGCAATTCGACTTCCTTTTTTTCTTCCTTTTTGATACACCCTGTCATCCCACACAGCATAACCAGCACTAAACATAAACTTGTCCATTTTTTTCTCATTTTTTCTTATCCTCCGATTCTTGACATTGATTTTCCTTCAATCATACAATCACATCCAAAATGATGCTCTTTTGGCTTCATACGCAATCCGGTTTCCAGAAGCTTTTTCAGTTCTTCTTCATCTGCTCCCTGTCTGAGCGCTTTCTTTAAATCTACTCCCTGCTCCGCTTGCAGGCACAGTCGCAGTTTTCCATCCGATGTAAGACGAATCCGGTTGCACTGATTGCAAAACTTATGACTGACCGCACTGATAAAACCAATCTTCCCTTGAAATTCAGGAAGTTCGTAATAGGTACTTGGTCCAAATCCAATCTTTTCACGACAAAGATGTAACGGCCCGTAAACACACTCTAATAATAATTTTGTCTCTCTTTCGAGATTACATTTTTCCTCCCGGTTCTGTGCGGGCATCAATTCAATAAATCTCACATGGGCACGATAGTTTTTGGCAATCCGAGCTACATTTACCGCGTCCTCTTCCCAATCGTCTCCGTCTAACACACAGTTTATCTTCACACAAACCCGCTCATATGGAAGCACCGAAGAAAGCCCTTTCCATACCTCTTTTACAGAACCGTTCCGTGTCAGTTTCCGAAATTTTTCTTCTTGCAATGTATCTAGACTGACATTGATTCCGTCTATCCCAACTTTTACCAGACGCTCAATATACTGTGGCAGAAAAATTCCATTCGTTGTGAGAGTGACCGTCTCAATTCCCTCTATTTTTTTTAATCTGCCAATCAGTTCCACTACATTTTTCCGCAATAACGGTTCTCCGCCTGTCACTTTAAGATGTCTGATTCCAAGAGTTGCTGCCGCTTTGCAAATCGTCAGGATTTCTTCATCTGTCAGAATCTCCTCATCCGGAATCCATTCCACTCCGTCCTTTGGCATGCAGTACACACAGCGCAGATTACAGCGGTCAGTCACAGATACCCGAAGATAATCTATGCTCCTTCCATACTGATCTTTCATGACGTTTTCCCTCCTATTTGAAGAACGATCATCTCAGCCGGATTACAAAATCTAAAACAGATCGTATGCATGCCAAGTCCTTTGCTTACTACAACCGCCTGCTCACCTTCGCTCGTCAATTCTCCCGAATACTTCGGAAACAATTTTATCTGAGGACTGATCACGCCTCCAAGTCCCGGAATTCTCACAAGCCCTCCATGTAAATGACCGGATAAAGTCAGATCAGCTCCCCATTTCATATAGGCATCGGCAAATACCGGATTGTGTGCCATTACAATCTTATAATGTTCTTTTTCCGACGCTCCAATACATTTTTGAATTTCTTCTACAGACAATTCCATTTTTGCAAATTTAGTATAAAACTTATGCGGAATCTCCAAACCATATAGATCAACCGGAACGCCGTCCCATGTCAGTCTTATGTGTTCATTCTCCAGAAAATGAACACCTGCTTTTTTTAATTCTTTTTGATATTGTAAATAGATGTCTTCGTATTTTTCCGTATTTTCTTTCATCCTCTGTTCATGATTTCCGTTACTGTAATACACTTCACATATCTTTGGAAGCTGACATACAAACGCTTGTGCTGTCTCTGGTGAAATTCCTTCTTTCCCAATCAACATGTCTCCGGTGATTAAGATCAAATCCGGCTCTTCTTTTTTGATTGCATCTAAAAGCTTTTGATTCTCTTCCCCATAACAGTGATTGTGCAGATCACTCAAAAAAATCACTTTTCGTGCTCTTTGCAATTTTTGTAATTTCGAGGATTCTATTCGATAATATGTCTTTCGAAACACACGGTTTTCTCTCCAGGATTCCAAGAGCACAAGTACTATCAAAACTACAAGTACACAGATGATGTTTCCCATATCGTTCCCCTGCTTTCTATTTTTCTTTCTGTTCACAAAACAGTACAGATCCAATAACTGAATCTGTACCTGTATTTCCCTAGCATTATATAATTATTCCGTCTGTTTTACAATAGAAAGCTCTGAAAAACATCTGCAAACGCATGCTGAAACTGCATTTTCCCAACTTTTTTCTGTGCCTGAACAGCAACCTCTCCAACCTTTTTCCCATTTAATAGGTATGTAACTTTTCCCACCTGTTCTCCTTTTTTAATCGGCGCCTGTCGTGTCTTATCTATCTGAACCTTTCGCTCCATTCCGGATAAATCAGCGCCTGTCGTATCAATGTATTGAAATTCTTGTTCGAGAGTTACCGGAGCTTCCTTTTCAATCCCACCTTTTATCTTTAAAGACGGCAAATCAAGCGGAGTTGTGTCTTTGTACTTTGTACATTTCCCAAATCCATAATTCAACAATGTTGTCGCGTCCTTAAATCTTGTCTTCGGATTCGGTGCTGCCATAATTACAGCGATCAACTCCAAATCATCTTTCTTTGCTGTTGCCGACAAACAAAATTTTGCCTTACTTGTCGAACCCGTCTTCAACCCTGTCGCATACGGATACTGCCTGATTAATTTATTCGTATTCGCAAGACCAAACTCCGTTGTTCCTTTTTTTGTTGTATGAATAATATTCTCCATCCATATAGTAGAGTAATCGTGAATTTTCGGATATCTCGTAATCAACTCCCTCGACATCAATGCAATGTCTCTTGCCGTCGTCACATGTCCGTCCGCATCCAGTCCATTACAATTCAAAAAATTCGTATGCTCCATACCGAGAGCTTTTGCCCGCTCATTCATCTTTGCCACAAATTCTTCCTCACTGCCCCAGATGTGCTCTGCCATTGCCACACAGGCATCGTTCGCACTCGCCACCGCAATACATTTTATCATCGTATCCACAGTCTGTGTCTCTCCCGGCTCTAAAAACACCTGCGAGCCACCCATGGACGCCGCATACTCCGATACGGATACTGTGTCAGTCAGCTTTATTTTCTCATCTTCCAACGCATCAAAAATCAACAATAATGTCATTACCTTCGTGACACTCGCCGGCGGAAGTTGTTCATCTGCCGCCTTCTCGTAAATTACCTTTCCAGTAGACACCTCCATCAAAACAGCCGATGGTGTGCTGATTTCCAGCTCCCCAAAAGCAGATTCCTCTGTTCCGGCTTTCGTTTCCTCGTAAAGTATTCCTTCGCTCTCTGACATTGCACACACATTTGTAACGCATAATACCAGACTTACCATCAGTGCTAGAAACCTTTTCATGGCAACTTGCTCCTTTATAATATTTTTCGTCTACTATCATTGTAATGACTGTTTTTAAAAAATATGCAACCTTCTCTACTTTCATCTCCATTTTACTAAGAACGTGAAATTTTCTCAATCAATGTATCTTTGATTCTCCATACACGTTCCGGTATATCTTCCTTTTTCTCCACATACAATGAATGAAGAAAATCTATTGTAAATACAACAATCAGAAAACTGCCCACAATTTTCCCGACCAAAAACGGTATTCTCGCCACAACTCCCTCCACAAATCTTTGCAGAAATAAAAACAGAAAAAGGGTATAAAAGCCCCATGCGATTGAACTTTCCAGACATAAAATTCCTTTGTAATTAAATGGCTTTTCATGGTAATCCCACCAAATTTCTCCAAAGATACGCTTCATGATAATTCCCGTCAAAAGCTCAAGCGCCGTAGCAAGCAGAGACCCTAATAAAAACAGCAGAAATCCATTACTGCTATATGGTCTCAACACAAAATATACCGTCAATGCCCCAACACCATAAATCGGACAAAACGGGCCTTTTGCAAATCCTCTGTTTGTCAATTTTCTATTACAGATTGACATATAAATCGACTCTACAATCCACCCTAAAATACTATATAGCAAAAACCATAAAATCACATGGTAACTGTCAAACCCCAAAATCATTCTATTCCACCACATAACCGTACTCTCTCCTTCTCTAAAAATGTACGCCCTATTGTAGCATAGTTCCTTGAGAATATCCACTTTCTTCAGAAATTCTTAATGATTCACGTCAATTGGGGACATAGCAAAATTCAATTTTACTACGCCCCCAATTGCAACTATTTCATTCTACTATTCATATTTTCTTTTTTTATAAATCACAGTCACTGTGCTTACTCCGGCAATCATAACAAGAATCCATACAAACATCATTGTTGTATCCCCTGTCTTCGCAGCCGTTGGTTTTTTCTCTGATGCATTTTCTTTACTTGCTTGTGCATTTCCCTGTTCAGCAGATGGCTTTTTATCATCTGTCGGTTCTTTTGATTCCGCTGTTTTCAATCCATCCATTGCTTTTGCCAATAAATCTGACGCATACGCAACCTGCTTCTCTGTTGCATTTTCATCTTCAAAAATCGCTTTGGCATCTGCAATTGCTGCTTTCAAAACATTACCGGACTCTTCTGTATACAATGACAAATCAATATTTTCTGCTTTGCTTAACAACTCTTCCAATTTGTCTTTATTCGGAATCAGTCTCAAGTTGAAGATTGCATTTTGCAGATTTACAAATGCATGTTCTACCTGAGCCTGTGTAGCATTTTCATCTGCATATACTTTTTCGGCTGCTTCTAATGCTTCTTCCAATTTTTGTTTCACAATCGGTACAACGTACTGATACTCCGGTTTTTCCTGCTCAGATTTTGCATAATCAATTGTGTCTTTCAACAATGTTCTATTTACCTGTTCAGGTTCCACCATAGCCTCATCAACATAAGTAATGATTGGTGTTACGTGGATAGATGGTTTTGTCGGAGCTCCGTTATTTTTCGCTTCCACACGAATCCAGTCGCCTTTATTGACTTCAATCTCACGGATTCCCACATCTGCTTTTTGATTACTTACTTCAAGTACATAAGAATCGCCAAGCACTTCTCCATTTTTCGTAAAGCTTAAAGTAACCGTTCCGTTTTTGTTTCCTGCCTGACGCAGATACGGTTCATCGTCTTTCACAGCCAAGGTAATTTTTCCGCTCTTCGGTACGCGGAATGCCATTGCCATACCTTCTTTTTTAGATGCTCCGGTTGTATCGGAAAGCAATCCATGTGTTGTCTCTGTTGTCGGTGTCTGATGATTTGGCAAAGCTACACCTGGCCCAAAATATGTATCCACTGCCCAGTTTGGATATACCGGATCGTATGCTGTCAAATTCTCATATTCTGAAGCAGATTTTTTCATCTGACCAAACCAGACATTACCCTGCTGTGGTCCGGCATAATCAAGCGCCCACTGATAACTGTTTTTCGCAGAAATTGTAAATTCATTTTGATCTCCATTTTCTGCCTGAACGACAAGTTTCATTCCTTCTGCAATATTTCCTGTCGTAACTTCTTTTCCTTCTGCATTTACAATTTTGACTTCCGCTGTGCTGTGAACTTTCACACCTTCTTTTAACTCTTTCACAGTTGTCGGATTATTTTCCAGCATCGGAACAAATACAGTTTTATCTTTCATCATATAGACAGCCTCTTTGATTGCGTTGTCAGCTGATGCAACAATCGTATACACTACTTCTTGTTTTCCGTCAGACAATACAACACTCATACCGCCTTTTACAATTCCGCTTTCCACTTCTTCTTTGCCATTCATCACTTTGATTGTGCATCCGGAATCGTACTTCAAATTTTTAAGGAAATCTGCAACTGTTGTACCTGCTTCTACTCCTCCAATTGTTTTTTCTGCTGTTTTAATATCATATACATCAGATGTTAAAACAAGAGAAACCGCATCACTTTCAAATGCTCCTATATCCGGTGTTCCTGTCACTTTGTTTCCAAAGAAGTCTTTTCCACCATTGTTTTTGATCACTTTACCTGCATTAACTGCCGGAGAATCTGATGCCAGTTTATATCCATCAAATGCTGTTCTTTCATGAACAATTGAATCTTTTATGTTTCCTGCTTCCACGCCGGCCAAAGGTGCTGTTGGCGCTTTACCCGGATCTGCAAATTTCGGATCTGCTTCAATCGCATTCGCATCATTTGCCGGAACATTTGCATAATTGTAATAAAGGTTATTGTCATATTTTGTTTTTGTTTCATTCGTATGTTTGAACCAGTTTTCTTCTTTTGGTGCAGAGCCATTATAATAAATGATATTATTCTCTACTACCATTGGACCACCGCCCATATTTGTACGAATAAAATCAATTCCTTCTTTTACAAAGAATGTATTGTTATACACATGTGCATCAGGTTGTCCTGCTGGGTTAATCACACCGCCTAAATCATTTTGACTGATATTATACCGGAAAATATTATTGATTGCTTCTCCTCCGCAGAACATAACACTTCCGCCACCGTTATTATGGCTGTAATTATACTGGTAAACAGTTCCATCACCATAGTCTGCATCCCACGCCTGACCATCTTGGTTTTGGCAAGTATCAAATGCTTCATTGTACTGGAAAATGGCATCTTTACATTTCCAAGGCCAAATTCCGGCTGCAACTCGTCCAAATCCGGTCGCATTATAGTCTTTTGTATTAATCTGTCTTGCCGCACCATCTGATACGTTATACTCAATAAGCGGACGGTCACAATACATCAATGTAATTGCATCTCCACCTGCATCTTTCACATAGTTATTGCGAATCACAACATTGGTAGAGCCGTATGTACTAATCTTTTCATCTGAAATCACACCGCCATGGAACTGACCATGGGTATAACTGTATCCAACTGCAATTCCCCATCTGTTTGTGTTTTCTACATAACAATTTTCAATTTTTACATCATCATATTTTGCAATTCCTGTTGATGCATCCATCGGCTGGAAAGCTGTAAAATAGATACCTCCGTTGTTCATATGTTTGTCATATACATTTCCAATTACATCATGAACATATAAATTATCCAGATAAATATGATTTAACGTTCCTTCATTTTGTGCAACTGCCGCAACTCCTGTACGGTTCATAACATCTTCTGCATTATATGCTGTTTCAATCTTTGGAGCTTTGTTTGTAATTTCCAAGTTTTTGATTTCTACATATTCTACATCATAAAGAAGTACAGAAGAAGAAACATATCCTTGATATTTATGTTTTGCGTTGCCCAAAGGAGCGCGATAGTTTTGATACCAGATTCCTTGTCCGTTTGTTTCAATGATTGGTAAATTTCCTTTTCCATAAGAGTCAACAACGATTGGCGCCTCTTCTGAACCGTCTCCTTTCAAATGCAGAAAACCATTTTGGAATACAGAACCACGCTCCAAAAGAACTTTATCTCCCGGCTTCAATGTCAGTTCATTGATTTTGTCTAAACTGTAAAATGCTTTCCCCTCAGACATTCCATCATTGTTGTCGTTTCCGTCAACTGTACTTACATAATACGTTGTTCCTGTTGTTTTTCCCTGTTTTGCGGCATCTACTGTCATTCCCGGTAAAACTGTCGTACCCACAACTGCAGCCGCCATAAACATAGCCAGAATTCTATTTTTCATAATCACACCCTCCTTTCTACTCTTCAAATCCTAAACGAATTTCTGCTGCCGAAGCAAAAATTTTACTTGCTTCCTGCGATGCAGAGTCTGTTGCTACTAATTTCACATAACGTCCTGAAACAGTGTCAAATCTTGCATATTTCACAACATTATTGTTTGCCCATGTTCCCGTTGCAACCGGTTCTCCCCAAGTCTGTCCGTCTTTACTTACATAAATCTCATAAGCTGTGATGTTACCGTTTGTTCCGCCGCCTTGTCTTGGAGTATATTTTAACATTGCAACATTTTGTTCTTTCTTCATATCAATCGTAATCCATGTTTCTGAACGTTGACAGCCATTCCAGTTTGTATGCCACATTGTATTCAAGTTGTTATCCAATGCAAGATTTCCGTTTCCTTCTGTATTATTATTTGGCTGGAAACTTCCCGCCTCTGCTGTCATTCCTGTTGCTGCATACTCTTTATATACTTTCACAAGTGAAATGTTAAATTCTTTGGAAACTTCTTTATAAGATACTTTCAGTGTCATTCCTTCTTCGATAACTTCAGAATCTTCTACCTTTTTGTCTCCTTTATAAACGTCTACATTGACACGTTTATGATGAATTAAATTTTCTTTAAAAGTACCAACAGTTGTTCCTTTTGGAACTTCACGGATTGTTGTTCCTTCTATCTCGTAAACAAGCGTTGACAGACGAAGGACTATCTCATCGACAGTAGTTCCGACTTCGACATCATTGATTTCATTCTCTGTCACTTTGTAAACATCTGAATAAATTTCTTCCACGATTTCTCCATCTTCTGCTTTTGTCTCGTGCATACCGATATCAGGTGTCATTCCAAGTTTATTGCCAAAGAAATCTTTTCCGCCATTATTTGGAATATATACACCGGCATTTACTGCTGCAGAATCTTCTTTGATTTTAAATCCGTCAAACACTGTCTTTGCTTCCGGATCATCGTGTCTATGAATCGTTCCATCTGTGCTGTCCGGTGCAGTCAGTGGTCCGACAAAAATCTGGTCTTTTTCACTTTCTGCAACAACTACCGCATGTTTATCTGTAGATGGAGTAGAAGTATATCCATAATAAAGATTATTGCTGAATTTTTTATTTCCATTTGGTTCCCACTCATCGTTCGGGTTCGCTGTACTTGCATTGTAGAAAATATTATTTGAAATCACACCGGAACCGCTGCGTTTTCCACTCGCATTGTGGTGTACTCTTGTTGCTCTGTCCCCGTCCACATAAAAGACGTTGTTATAAATCTTTGCTTCCGGATTTCCTTGGAATGTAATAAGACAGCCTAAATCATTATGGCTTAAATTATAACGGAATGTACCATTATAAGCCTCATTTAAGCAAATCAGCATAGAACCTCCACCATTATTATGACTATAGTTATACTGGTAAACCGTGCCGTCTGACCAGTCAATGTCCCACGCCTGTCCGTCACCATTGCCTTCTCCGACTGTATCAAACGCCTCATTATATTGGAATACCGCATCTTTTGTTTTCCATGGCCAGATTGTCGCACAGAAAGACTGCCAATAACCGGCATATCCATCATCCAAATCAACGCCGGCTGTATCCGAAATATTTCTTTCAATTACCGGTCGATATGCATACATTGCAACAATCGCATCATTTCCAGAATTCTGTACATAATTGTCTGCGATATAAATGTTTGTGTGTCCATATTTTTGCACTGTCTCATCTGCAATCTGTGCTCCATTGAATTTAGAATGCTGATATGTATAGCCAACTACAATTCCGGCACGTTTTACATCTTTGACATAACAGTTTGTAATTTTTACATCATTATATCTTGCAATCCCTGTTTTAGATTCATCTGTCGGTTTTGATACGTTGAACTGGATTCCTCCATTGTCCATATGTTTATCTTGAAGATTTCCGTCAATATCGTGGATATAAAGGTCTTCTAAATAGACATGGTCCATGGTTCCTCCGTCTTTTGCAATTCCTGCAACTCCGGTGCGGTCCATACGTGCTGATGTATTTGCCAAACCATTTTGAATGTATTGTGCATCATCAGATTCATTTGTCAATTCCAAACCTTTCACTTCTACATAATCAACATCGTAGAGCAAAATGGCAGAAGACACATATCCTTTTGAACGGTGTCCACTGTTATCCATCGGTGTACCATAATCCTGATACCAGACACCTTCTCCTCTTGCATTAATGATAGGTTTATTACCTTCCCCATAGCTTCCGATCCGAATCGGATTTTCTTTTGTTCCGTGTACATTCTGCAGATGAAGAAATCCTTGGAAAACAGATCCCGCTTCAAAAAGTACGCTGTCACCCGGCTGAAGTTTCACATCTTTAAGCTTATCTAAAGTCTGCCATGCTTCTCCTTCTGAAGTTCCACTGTTTTGATTGTCTCCACGATTACTGATGTAATATGTCGTTCCAACTGCTTTTTCCTTTCGAGCCGCACTAACGCTCGACATCGGGAAAACATTCGCTGACGTACACAATACAGCAAGTGCACACATTGCCGCTACAATTTTTCTCTTCATAGCTCTTATTCCTCCTCATTTTTATTTTTTTATATGTTTTTTTGTAAAATCATATACTTTCTTCATATCGCCGTCGACTTCCAAATCCTCGGCTTTTTTTTCTATCATAGAATTATAATGTTGTTCTCTTAACTCTTTATTGATATTATCCTTTACTTCATCAACAGTAAAATAATCATAATCGTTCTTAGCCGTACACTGCACAAGATACAGCGCCCCATTTTCATCTACTACCTGTGTCGATTCTCCAATCTTTAATTCATATCCCAGTTCCAAAACATCTCCGATTTCCTTCGCCTTCGAAGAAACCTCACTGGAAAGCAGTTCTTCATGGGAAAAATACGGACTCAGCATCTCGTTTTCTGCCACAAGTTTCTGTAATGTTTGTGAGCCATCCATGCTTTTATAAATAGATATCAATTCTTTTTCCAGTAACTCTTTTTGATCTTCCGTCATATTTTCTGAAAGATATGGGATTTTTATATAATCCAGTGTGATATCATCATTTTTTTGAAAGAGTGCATCTTTGTTTTTTTCATAATACTGTACTCTTTCTTCTTCTGTGATCTCCATTCCTTCATTTTTCAGATTCTCGCAATATCTCTTTTGAAAAGAATCCATCTCATATTCCATATACAATTCTGTAGTAAATTTGGACAATCCGAAAACCGGTTCTCCGTTCTCGATTTTTTCTGCCCTCATTTTATTCTCTTCTTCCATACGCTTTATCATATGTTCATAATCTGCATATTCCACGTAACCTTCTTCAATTGCCGTTTCATAAACCGCACGATAATATTTCAATTGTTCTATTGTCTGATCCGCCAATTTTTTATATGGAACAGTTCCCTCAATTTCCGTCTCCCAAAATTTCTCATCAATCTGAATGTCTCGATTTTCTGTCAGCTCATTGGAAACATCATAAATTTGTTGATTCATCACATACAAATATTCTTCTTTACTAATTGGTTTTTCATGAATATTCAATTCAAATTTCCCTTTTATAAAAAATGCACCTGCCACAAAAATTCCAGCCGTCAACACTGTTGCTACTAGGCATACTATTTTCTTTTTCATTCTTTTCCTCCGTCATATTACACAAAAATAGATTTCTCACATTTCTTTAATTGTATCATATATACAACATCAATACTTGTACAAATGTATCTGATTTCTCCATTTATTTGTATAATCAGGAACTCTTACACTATATATAAAAAGGTCTCCCGAACCTTTTTCCGATTCAGGAGACCCTTTCTTCATCTATTAATTTTCTTCTTTTTTCCGTACAGAAAATACCGTTCCCGCACTTAAAGCTGCAATCAGCGCAAATAAAATCGGTGTTGAACGATCTCCTGTTTTGACAGGACTCGTATTCTTTTCTTTATCATCGTTCTTTTCCGCTGTTGTATTTTTGTTTGGTACTTTTTGTTCTTCTGCTTTTCCAACTTCTTTTAATCCATCCATTGCTTTTGCAAGTGTACGTTCTGCATCTTCCACTTCCTGTGTCGATGCTTCTGAATCTGCAAATACAGCTTTTGCTTTTGACAATGCTGACATGAATTCTTTTGCACTTTCTTCTGAGTAAAGCTTCACATCAATCTGTTCTGCACTTTGGATTAATTCTTCTAATTTATCTTTATTCGGCAATAATCTCAAACCAAAGACTGCATTTCGAAGATTTGCATACGCCTGATCGACTTCCTCTTTTGTCGCATCCTGTTTTCCTAAAATATTCTCAGCCGCTTCAAATGCTCCCATGAAAATCTCACCGCTTTGAGTTGTATACTCATCCAGTTTTTCTACATATTTTCGTGAACTGTCTACAAGTTTCTGAAGTTTTGACTTATCTACAGATATCACTTGCAATCCATCCATTGCCTCTTTTAATTTTTTCTGAGCCGCATCAAGTTCTTTCTGCAGCGCATTTTCATCGGCAAGTACAGTCTCTGCTTCTGCAAGTGCTTCTTTGAATACATTCGCACTTTGTTCTGTATAAATATCTGTATTGAGTTTTTTTGCGATATCTACCAAATCTCTCAGTGATTTTGCATCTCCTGTAAATGATAAATAGTGGAACATTTTTACAAGTTCATCTTTTGCTTTGTCAACTTCTTCCTGTGTTGCAGCTGCATTCGCAAAAACAGTTTCCGCCGCTTCAAGCGCCTCATCTAATTTTTGTTTTACAATTGGTACAACATATTGATATTCCGGTTTTGTCTTCACATCTTTCGCATATGCAATCGCAGCTTCCAGCGAACTCTTATCCGCTTCCACAACCGGAGGCGCCTCCGTTTTTGTTCCTGTAAGACGAATTTCTGCTGCTGATGCATAGTCATTATCTGCCTCCACGCTGAGTGCATCTAAAGATGTCAAACGCACATATTTTGCACGCACCGGCTCAAATGAAACCATCTTCCAAGCAGTATTTCCCGCCCATGTTCCTGTTGCAACTTGATCAAAATGAACACCGTCATTACTTACTTCCACTTTATATTCTGTAATAATACCATTTACGCCCCCGGAAGTTCTTGGCTGATAACGGATTCCATCTACCATATAGAAATCTTTCAGTTCAAATTGAATCCAATGATTTTCGCGTCCATGGCCACCACCCCATGTAGTATGCCATAATGTGTCTGCTCTTCCATCTAAAACATTCGCTGCCCCTTGACCTGATTGAGCCGCACCGGCTGTTGCACTCATCTGTTCTGTCGCAATATCTCTTGCAGCATCTGAAGGATCTACTCCAATGTATCCCATATTGACATCCATATCACCGGAACTTACACACAGTCCATTCGCATTTTTCACTGCTCCCGCTTCATCACAGATAATCTTTGGTCCTTTGAATTGGATCGTTCCTTCATCACCTTTTTGTAATACATATTCAAACACTAATGTTTTGTCATCATTTCCGCCGGATACATAATTCGCATAACGACCTTTGCCGTTTAACATAAACCTGAATTTCGGTGTTCCTGTTGCCGTAACATTCTGATCTGTTTTCACTGTAATCACATATTTATCTCCCGGCAGCGTATAAGCATGATCGTCTGTTTTTTCCACTTTGTATGTAACAGATGTAATCGTCGGGCTTAATAAATTCACTTCATCTTTAATATAGTCCAAATTAAATGCAGTAAATTTAATCGTATTCTGATGTTCATAGAGAAGTCCCATATTTCCATCTCTCATTTTTGTCAAACATGAATATGCATAATTATTTGGACAGAACATTTTTTCTTCTACCCAGTCCACAGAGAAACTATCCTCTGTCTCCGTCACTTCACCGATTCGTAATGTTCCGTTATTTCTTCCTGAACCTCCCGGATTTGACATAATCACTCTGTCTTTTCCGTCTGTTCCGTTTTTATCATAATACAATACAGATAACTGGCAGTATACTTCCGGCGCTGTTGTATCAATCGGATCACTCCATGTTGCTCCACCGTCTGTACTTCTAGAAACAACAACTTTTCCGTTTCCACCTGTATTTCTCATAAACTGAAGCAAGTTGCCGCTGCTCAATTCAATAATCTGACTTTCTGTCAGCTCACTGATTCCAACCGGATTTTGCGAAGATGTCACCTGTCCGTTTTTGTTAATTCGTCCATCATTCGGAGACTCTCCTCTTTGCCATGTTTTTCCGCCGTCATCACTGTAAATACAAGCAGAAGACTGGAATCCTATACCACTTCCTGCAATTGTATAATAAATCGGAAATACAAGTCTTCCCGGATGTTCCTCATCATACTGAAGCTGAACTCCAAATCCCGGACCAACTCCACAGAATCTCATCCAGTCTGCTTTTACCTGTGGTGTGATATCTACCGGATCACTCCATGTCACACCGTCATCATCACTATAGCTCAGCCACAAATAGCATGTCTGAGTCGGATGAAGAGGTGCTGAATCGTTGTTCTTAGAGGTACTTCTCAAATAAATATTTCCCACATATTCACCGGATTTATACAAATCACCTTTTTCATGGTAGCCTTGTTCATCATTTCCTTCAAACTGTTTTACTACATAATCTGTTTTTTGATTATCCTTGTCAAATACTTCTCCATTTTCCCGAAGTGTATATTGATTATTATCTTTATCATAAAGCGACAGATAATCTTTTCCATCTACTTTCACATAACCTGTTCCGGTTTCTTTGATTGACCATGTTCCTTGGCTTCCATTCGTTGATTCTGGAAACATATCTACAAGCATCCACACACGTCCCGGATTCTTTCCATTCTCATCTTCTGCAATCATCGCCGGATCAATTGTGTAAGCAGATTGTGTGCCACTGAAATAAGATTGTGATTTCAAATCAATTACATCAATCGGATCTTCCCAAGTCAAACCGTTATCTGTACTTCTTCTGACAACCGTATCAATATTCCCCCAGTCAGACCAATGTGTATTTCTTTGATCAGCTGCTGCGATTACAGTTCCTTTACTCGTTGTAACCATTGCTGGAATACGGTAATTATAAGAATCATAATCACCCATATCATAAATACCATACTCACCTGTCTTATATACATCTTTTCCGTATTCCGGTTCATCTTGCGGTAAGGTGCGTTTATGAAGTTCCATAACCTGTTCCGCATTTAACGTCTCATCAAACACATTGACACTGTCAATGATTACGTGGAATGGCCATTTTGAACCCGGTGTCGTATTCGTTTTGCTGATTCCGCCAAGCGTAACCATATCCGGCGTCCAATCACCCTTCAGCAAATGCGTTGTCGCAAACTTTCCGATGGATACACCATCTAAATAAAACTCTGCCTGTGTCCCATCAAATGCATATGTCACCGTATGCCACTCTGCATTATTGACAGAATTTCCATTGCGGACTGTAATATACTTATCTCCTTTGCCCTGCACCTCATATCCGATTCGGTTATCCTTCGGCTTAATATAAAGAGCTCCGTACTCTCTATCTGCATTGCTGTTCGACAGAGATAACAATCCGTAAATCGTTTTGCCTACAGCCGCCTCATTTAAGCGATATGCAAAAGAAAACGTTCCTTTCGTCAAACCGGAAATTTTTTCTTTCTGCTCCGGCAGTTGAATCATCTTTCCTTCTGTTCCGTCAAACATTTTTCTCTGGTAAGTAAAAATCGGTGTTCCTACAGACACAGCACCATGGTCTGCCATAATCTGATCTTCGGAAACTGCTCCATTATACAATTTCACTTCTTTGATGCTTCCGGTAAACGGATAACTATTTCCTGAAATTCGATTTGCGCCTCCAAATGTCACAGAAGTCGGTTCCCATTCCATTTTGTCGACAAAATTAGTCTCACTCACATCCCACTGCTGTACAAGTTTTTGATCCAAATATACTTTATAATAGCTGTCCTTTTCTGTTACAAGCGTAATCGTATGCCATTGATTATCCGCAAGATTCACATCATTTACCGTAAAGTTTTTGTGATCATTTACCGTCTCATTTTTGCGGAATTCAAAACCGATTTTATTCCCGCCACTAATGTACAAAGACATATAATGATTCGTATGTGTACTTCCATTAATTGCAGCCAACACCTGTAAATTGGTACTTCCCGTCTTAAAACTCAGTGTAATCGTACCGCTTCCCAATCCTTTTACAAAAGCCACATCCTCCTGCGGTATTGAAAAACGCTGTTCAATACCTTGAATCTGCTTTTCTTCACTTAAATACTCCTTGCACAAAATTTTTATTGTTTCTGCATCTACTGTTGTCTCAACTCTTCCCGCACTTTCATCTTGAGCAAAAACAGGCATGGCTCCTTGCGTCACCATCGTAAGCACCAAAAGAGCTGCCACTATTTTTTTCTTCATGCTCATCTCTCCTTCTCTTAATGAAATATATTATAAATTGTAGCATATTTTTATAATTTTTTCTTGTATAAAAGCGTCACTCTTGTTTTTATTTTTGTACAATACGGAACAAGCAATGTCGTTTTTACACAATTAAGTCAAAATACACACCAAAATCGCAGTTATAATTAACACTTTTTCACAAAACATCACACTTGTATTTTTCACTGTCTCTTCATATACAAAACACATTACGAGAACAATAAAGAGATGCACTAAAAAGGAAGTGTCTGTTAAACACTTCCTTTATCTTGCACATATTAGTTAAATTTACGTTTTCTAGCAGCTTCAGATTTCTTTTTACGTCTTACGCTTGGTTTTTCGTAATGTTCTCTTTTACGAATTTCTTGTTGAATACCAGCTTTTGCACAGTTTCTTTTGAATCTGCGTAAAGCGCTATCTAACGTCTCATTATCTTTTACGATTACATTTGACATAGTCTCACACCTAACCTCCCTCCAGTCCTATATTGTGCATCATACGACTGTTCGGGTATTTTTTTATTGCACTATATAGAATTATAGCATATTTTTTTCATTCGTCAACTATTTTTTTCAAAAATACGCAACTATTTAATCTGCTCTGCGAGAACCTCTGCTACTTTGGCAATCGCATCTGGAATTCCTGCCGGATTTTTTCCACCTGCCTGAGCCATATTCGGACGACCGCCACCGCCGCCGCCTACAAGTGCTGCAATTCCTTTGATCAGATTTCCGGCATGTGCTCCTTTCGCCATCGCCGCATCTGTTGCCATTGCAATCAGATTTACTTTACCATTTGCAGAAGATGCAATCACAACAACGCCATCTCCTACTTTTTCTTTCAATTGGTCTCCAAGTTCACGAAGTCCGTTCATGTCAACATCTTCTACGGCTGTTGCAAGAAGTTTTACACCATTGACTTCCTGTACTTGATTCATTACATCACCCAGTGCGTCTTTTGCAGCCTTGCTCTTTAACGATTCAATCTCACTTTGCAGTGCTTTCATCTCTGCCTGCATGTGCTCAATCTTTTCTTTTAGATTTACCGGCGTTGACTTTGCAGCTTTGGCAGCCTCTGCAAGTTCTTTTTCTACTTCTTTATAATAACGGAATACACCGTCTCCTGTCAGTGCCTCAATACGACGTACGCCTGCTGCAACACCCGCTTCTGAAACAATCTTAAATGTTGTAATATTTCCTGTATTGCTTACGTGTGTACCACCACAGAGCTCTTTTGAGAAGTCTCCCATTGATACAACTCTTACATCTTCCTCATATTTTTCTCCGAACAACGCCATTGCTCCTGTTGCTTTTGCCTGTTCGATATTCATAACTTCTGTCACAACCGGAAGATTTTTAGCAATCTCTTCATTTACAATCGCCTCTACTTTTTCCAATTCTTCCGCTGTCATAGCTGAAAAATGTGCAAAGTCAAAGCGAAGTCTGTCCGGTGTCACAAGAGAACCTTTCTGCTCTACATGAGAGCCTAAAACAGTCTTCAACGCCTTCTGCAGCAAATGTGTCGCACTGTGGTTCTTACATGTATTTGCTCTCTCTTTTGAGGCAACTTCCAGTGTCACTGAATCGCCTACTTCAAACATCCCTTTTGTCACTTTTCCGACATGTCCGATTTTTCCGCCAAGCAGTTTAATCGTATCTGTCACTGTAAACTCTCCATTTACAGTAGAGATAACACCTTTGTCACCTTCCTGACCACCCATTGTCGCATAGAACGGAGTTTCATCTACAAAAATAGTTCCTTTTTGTCCTTCTGAAATTGCTTCTACAATCTCGCTCTCCGTTGTGAGAACAGTAATGTTGGAAATATGTGTCAGTCTGTCATATCCGACAAACTCTGATGTCACAGATGCATCAATCTCATCGTAAACAGTTGCATCTGCCCCCATATAGTTTGTCACTTCACGGGCGTTACGTGCTTTTACTCTCTGCTCTTCCATAGAAGCCTTAAAGCCTTCTTCATCAATCGTATATCCTGCTTCTTCCAAAATTTCTTTTGTCAGATCAAGTGGGAATCCATATGTGTCATACAATTTAAACGCATCTTCACCGGAGAGAACCGTCTTTCCGTTTGCTTTCATCTCGTCCTGCATAGAAACAAGGATACTGAGTCCCTGATCAATTGTCTTATTAAATTTGTCTTCTTCCTGTGTCAATACTTTAAAGATAAATTCTTTTTTCTCTTCCAGTTCCGGATATCCGTCTTTTGAACCTTCAATTACAGTCGCACTCAATTTTGCAAGGAATTTTCCATCAATTCCAAGAAGACGTCCATGACGTGCCGCACGTCTTATAAGACGGCGAAGCACATAACCTCTTCCCTCATTTGTCGGCATAATTCCATCTGAAATCATAAATGTAGCCGAACGGATATGGTCTGTAATCAAACGAATGGAAACATCTTTGTCTGCATCTACTTTATATTCCACTCCTGCAAATTCACACACCTTATCGCGGAGTGCTTTGATCGTATCTACATCAAAAATAGAATCTACATCCTGAACAACAGAAGCAAGTCGCTCAAGACCCATACCGGTATCAATATTTTTCTGTTCTAATTCTTCATAATTTCCATTGCCGTCGTTGTCAAACTGTGTGAATACATTATTCCAGATTTCCATATAGCGATCACATTCACATCCTACAGTACAGTCCGGACTTCCGCATCCATATTTTTCTCCACGATCATAATAAATCTCTGAACATGGACCACACGGACCGGAACCGTGTTCCCAGAAGTTATCTTCTTTTCCAAATTTAAAAATTCTCTCCGGTGCAATTCCCATCTCTTTATTCCAAATATCAAACGCTTCCTGATCGTCCACATATACAGACGGATACAGTCTGTCCGGATCAAGTCCTACTACTTCTGTCAAAAATTCCCATGACCATTGAATTGCCTCTCTTTTAAAGTAGTCTCCAAAAGAAAAGTTTCCAAGCATCTCAAAAAATGTACCATGGCGAGCTGTCTTTCCGACATTTTCAATATCACCTGTACGGATACATTTTTGGCATGTTGTCACTCTTTTTCTCGGTGGTATCTCCTGTCCTGTAAAATATGGTTTCAACGGTGCCATACCCGAATTGATCAATAATAAACTTTTATCGTTATTTGGAACTAACGAAAAACTTTTCATCACAAGATGTTCTTTACTCTCAAAAAAGTTCAAAAACATTTTTCTCAGTTCATTTACTCCATATTGTTGCATGATTTTCCTCCTCAGCATCTTAAATTCGCTAATAATTTATTATAAATAGATTTCTGTTCTTTGTCAATCAATGGCATAAAAACTGCACGACAAACGCATGAATGATCCTCTTTTTCTGACTTTGCCTGCTGTCTCTTTTTTAAGAATTTAACACTTCTTCTAAATGCTTCATTGGGCGCAATC
>QWCK01000256.1_pt1 | contig 95604 bp, 93 predicted proteins | sample 1972571 | NCBI WGS metagenome assembly QWCK01 (sample SAMN09866710, study PRJNA288562) | Human gut metagenome isolate term2_stool, whole genome shotgun sequencing... | isolation source: gut | host: Homo sapiens | place: USA: California | reverse complement strand
ACAAAAAGCATAATAGAGCCAATAATGATGTGGTCAATATTATGCCCTAGTCCCAAAACAATACAAATCATGGCAAAAAAAGAAGAAAAGAAGGCTCCTAGAAAGCTTTCTATAAAAAATGTTAGGTCGTACTTGGAGAGAATGAAAACACCACCATAACTGAAAACTCCTACAAAGAAAGTACAGATAGCATCCATAAAATCAGCGCCAAATAAAAGGGAAAAGAAAGATGCTGCTAGGCCAGCGGCCAAGAGTTTAAAGGGAAAACTATACTCATCCTTATCCTCTATATCTCTTAATTCCTGAATAGCTACTTGAATATATTGAGGATTTTTAACAAACCTCCGGCTAAAAGTATTTAGGAGGTCAATCTTTTCTAAATTTAAATTTCCTACGCTAGCATTCTTATACATGGTAATGACTTCATTATTATATTCTAAAGAAATAAATAAGCCATTACTTAAGCCAAATACATCAATGGCAGTTAAATTCTCATAGCTTTCACAGATTCTAGATATGGTATCTTCCGTTCGATAAATTTCTGCACCATATTTAACTAAGAGCTGGCCTAAATATAGGGCCATAGCCATAACCTTTTGGGCATATGCCTTATCCTTACAATAATTCATTGACTTTTTCAATCTTTGATTCCACCAGTTCTAATTTTTTATCCCTGGGTAATTTCTTAATTGCCGCTTCTCTTGAAAGGGCCAGAGATTTATTTTTACATTCTTCCCAATATACAAGAGCTACCGGTCCACGTCCCCTGGTATACTTAGCTCCTTTTCCGGCATTATGGGCTTGGATTCTCTTTTTAAGGTCCTTGGTATAGCCAGTGTACAGGGTTTTATCTCGACACTGGACAATATAGACATAGTCCATTAGAATAGCTCCTTTGAAATAGCAGGGTAGGGATAGCCCTTGTTTTGCAAATAGCGGTTTATTTTTTGTTTTTCTTTTAAAGAGAAGGGCCCTGGACCATATTTCTTTTCAATTAACTCTTTAACCATTTTCTCCAAATCTTCGTGAGGAAGATTGGCTAAATGCGTATCGATTATTCCAGGGTCCAGAAATTTATTCATTAATTTGAACTTAATTTTTCGGGGTCCATTTTTTTGTAAATAGAACTGGTCATGAATATAATCCTTAATATAATCTTCATCATTAATTAATTGATAATCATTTAGGTATTCAATAACCCTATCTAAACAAGCTTGGTTGAAGCCCTTTTCCTTTAAGAAATATTTAATTTCACCACTAGTCCGTCTTCGCCTTAAATAGCCCAAACTCAAGTCTCTTGCTTCATAGAATTGATTTTCTTCTTCTAGTTGGGCCCAAGAATCTTCTGAAATCTCACATCCCTTGTAAAGGCCACTATGTATAAAGGTTTCTTCATTTAAGTAGAGAAGTTCTTGATCTTTTGTGGTAATTTTATAATTTCCTTTGAGAAATGAAATTGATTCTATTATTTTCATACTTCCTCCTATTTGAATTGTATCAGAAATAGACATTAGACTCAATAATTTATAAGAGGGGGCCAAGGGCTGTTTTTATTGAAAATTAGCTGTTAATATGATAGTATAAATGCAGTAAATTTATGAGGTGCAATATGTTTATAATAATTTCTCAAGGCGTAAAATACATTGCCACTTTAATTATCTATCTTTTTATATTTAGTATTATCCGTATGATTTATTTAGACATTAAATCTATGAGTAAAATGACTATGATGAAGGATGGAGCCTACTTAAAAGTTGTCAATCGCCTAGATACATTGAATTTTAAGATGCAAGAATACTATACTTTAAAGGGAACCATCACCATTGGCCGGTCATCTAGAAATGATATTGTCATCAAGGACAATTTTGTTTCAAAAAAACATCTTCAAATTACGGATCAAAATGGAACTTACTTTATTGAAGACTTAAACAGCGCCAATGGAACCTATTTAAATGGGGAGCTCATTCATGACATCATTGAATTACGAAATGGTGATCGGATTGGGATTGGTTTTATCCAATTTTTATTTGTAGAATAGGAGATTTGTCAATATGTTTACTAGCTTAGCAAAAAGTAGACGGCCAAGAGACCTTTTATTGGTTTTTCAAATTCTCTGCATCATTCTACTTTTCTTTTTTTACCGCACAAATTCTAACTTTGACCCGGCCATTACCTATAAGGCTATAGGTCTTATTGCCATTATTTATGTTTCTAACTTTATTTTAGGGAAGATTTCCAGTGGAGATAACTACATTTTTTTAATTGTCTCAATGCTATTAACCATTGGTATCGTTATGGAATTTCGTATTAATCCCAGCTATGGTATTTTGCAAATGGTTTGGTCCATTGCAGGTATCTTGCTTTTTTATGCAAGCTATTTTTTTATAAAGTATTTCCCAAAGCTGGACAAGTTTGGAAATTTATACGTCTTATTGGCTGCAGTTCTTACCTTAACCACCTTAATTTTTGGAACTACCCGACACGGGGCTAGAAACTGGCTTCAAATATCTTCAAATATTTATGTCCAACCTTCAGAATTGTCAAAAATTTTAATCATGTTTATCTTAGCCAGCTTTTATGCAAACTACAACAAGTATAAGGATTTAAAGTATGCTTCCTTTATCATTATGGGCATTATCTATTTCTTTATATTATGTATGTTTATTCAAAAAGACTTAGGGACAGCAGTTTTGTTTCTGGCTATGTATTTAGCTATTCAGTTTGTCTATGAAAAAAATCGTAAAATGATAATTCTTAACCTTGTTCTTATTTTTATCGGAGCTCTTTTAGGTTTTAAATTATTTACCCACGTTCAAACACGGGTTCATATTTGGTTGGATCCCTGGAGTGATGCCTACAATACAGGCCGACAAATTGTCCAATCTTTCTTTGCTATTGCAGAAGGGGGATTTTTTGGAAGCGGTATTGGTATGGGGTATCCAAATTTAATTCCATTCAGTTATAGTGATTTTATATTTCCTTTAATTTGTGAAGAAATGGGTACTGCCATGGGAATCGCTATTATTATGCTCTATATGATTTTAGTCTATAGGGGGATTAAGATTGCCTTAGACCAGGAATATACTTTTTATCGAATCTTAGCCCTATGTGTCAGTGTCTTGTTTTGCTGCCAGGCCTTTGTTCATATTGGTGGCGTTACCAAGCTTATTCCTTTGACTGGATTGACCTTGCCTTTTATTAGTTATGGAGGAAGTTCCATGTTATCAAGTTTTATCTGTCTAGGTATTCTTCAAGTAACTAGTGAAGACCTATCCTTTAAATATGAGGGGAGGGAACAGTAATGAATCCTAAAGAGCACCGTAGGATTTTAGTCCTTCTATCAGGATTAACCTTTTTAAGCCTATCTTTAATCCTCCACCTAACTTATTTTATGTTTTTCCAAGCCGATGCCGTAAAAAAACATTCGGCCAATCGTCGAAGCTGGATTGAAGAAGCCAAAATTCAAAGAGGAATTATCCGAGACCGAAATGCCGATGTCATTGCCTACTCTAAAGGAGAGGAAGGAGATTATCGTCGATTCTATAATTATCCTAGAATCTACTCCCATATTGTCGGTTATGCTAACCCTTCTTTAGGTAAAGGAGGACTAGAACTGTCCTATAATGACCAACTTTTAAACAAGGGATCTTTTGTGCACTTTAATAGTTTGAAGAATTTTCTAAACAATAAAAAATTAGGAAATAACTTGAACCTCACCATAGATACAAACTTACAAAATTATACCCACCAGGTCCTGGAAGAAACAGATCGTAAGTGTGCAGCAGTTATTTTAAACCCCAAAACAGGTGAAATTTATTCTATGGTCAGTTTACCTGATTTTGATGCATCTACCATTGTAGAGGACTGGTCAGATATCTCTAGTCGTGCAGATGGTCCTTTGGTTAACCGGGTAACCCAGGGTTTATATCCTCCTGGCTCTACTTTTAAGATTTTAACCAGTGTAGGGCTTTTGGAGAATCCAAATATTGATCAAACTTATATTGATGAGGGAACTCAAACAATCAATGGCCGAGTTTTTAAAAATGCTGTTCCAGATCGAAAGTACGGGAAAATCAACCTGAGGACTGCCTTTTCTCAATCTCTCAATACTTACTTTGTTAGTAAAGGGGTAGAACTTGGATCTAATACACTAGGAAATGTTGCCGATCGTTTTATGTTTAATAAGACAATTGACTTTGACTTACCTGTAAAAAAATCAGTTTTTAATTATTCCAGTTCCCTTGACGACACCCAGCTAGCCGCATCTAGTATTGGCCAAGGGAAGGTCTTGGCAACGCCCTTGGAGATGGCCTTGGTTTCTGCTGCCATTGCCAATGATGGAAAGATGATGGAACCCTACCTGGTAGCTGAAGTTGAATCTGCTGATGGTGTTAGTATTGATAAGCACGAACCCAAAGTCTTGTCTGAAGTTACTAAAAAAGAAGTTACAGACCAAGTCAAGGAGTTAATGATTGATGTAGTCCGCAATGGAAATGGCTCTAGGGCTTATTCCAAGGGTTTGAAAATTGCTGGAAAAACAGGAACTGCCGAAAACTCTTCTGGCAAAGACCATGCTTGGTTTGTTGGTTTTGCACCTGCTTCCGACCCTAAATTTGCCATTGCCGTCATCGTTGAGCAAACAGAAGGATATGGTGGAACAGTTGCTGCGCCTATTGCCAGGGATTTGCTTAGATATGCAAATAAACATGTTATCGTAAATTAGAAAGAGGCCTAGATGTTAAACAATAAAAAAGTTGCAATGCTTATTGCAGCCGCAGGCAGTGGTTCTCGTATGCAACTAAAGATGAATAAGCAGTTTATTTCTTTAGGAGGCCAATCTGTCCTGTCTCGAACAATTGAACAAGTATCAGCCAGTAAGTATATCGACTGTATTCTTGTTATTGGACAGGAGCAGGAACTAGACCTCATCCATGAGCTTCTTAAAGGAATTCAAATTCCTTATCAGCTCGTAGCCGGAGGAAAGACTCGACAAGACTCTATTTTAAATGGTTTAAAGGCCCTTGATAGCTCTGTAGATATCGTTGCAAGTCACGATGGGGCTAGACCCTTTGTATCTGTTGATGCTATTGATGAGGTTATTGAAGCCGTTGAAGATACAGGTGCTAGTGTTTTAGCTCATCCAGTAAAAGATACCATCAAGTTTTCAGCCAATGGCCAATATGTCGATTATACACCCGCTCGAGAACTTTTATGGGCCGTTCAAACTCCCCAGGTTTTTTATCGAAATATTATTGAATCTGCTTATAAACAAGCTTATGATGAAGATTACCAGGGAACAGATGATTGTTCTTTGGTGGAAAAAAGTGGACACAAGGTGAAAATTGTCCAGGGTGAATACACTAATATTAAAATTACAACGCCTGAAGATCTGCTTTTTGCTGAAATTTTACAAGAAGAGCCCGCAACAATTTTACAGAAATATGGATATGGAGAAAATTTATGAGGATAGGATTTGGATTAGACGTACATGCTTTTTCCCAGCAAAGAGACTTAATTCTCGGCGGAATTAAAATTCCCTATGAAAGGGGACTTTTGGGTCACTCTGATGCAGATGTTTTAGTTCATAGTATTATGGACGCCCTTTTAGGGGCTATGGCTCTAGGTGACATCGGCCAGCACTTCCCAGATACAGACCCTTGCTATAAAGATATAAGCAGCTTAGTCCTTTTAGACCGGGTTATTATCCTTCTTGAAAAGGAGAAGTATCAAATCGAAAATATCGACTGTGTTATTTCTGCTCAAGAGCCAAAGCTTGCTCCATATATTCCTAAAATGAAAGAAGTCCTAAGTAAGCACTTAAAAATTTCAACGAGTCAAATTTCAATTAAAGCCACTACTACAGAAAATCTTGGTTTTGAAGGTCGTAAAGAGGGTATAACCAGTCGTTGTGTTTGCTTATTAGAAAATAAAGAATGAGGTGAAAATGGATTTATTTATAGATACTGCAGTGTATAAAGAGATCGAAGAAATTTATTCCTGGGGAATTCTTAAGGGGGTAACAACAAATCCATCTTTGATTTATCAATCCAATGAAAATTTTGAAAGTCTTATCCAAAAAATTGCCCGCCTAGTAAAAGGACCTGTTAGTGCAGAGGTTTCATCAGATACTAGTGAAAAAATGATCCTTCAAGGACGCAAGCTTGCTTCTTTGGATGAAAATATTGTTATCAAACTACCTATGACAGAAGAGGGCCTTAAGGCTACATCTGTTCTAACAAAAGAGAATATTCAAGTAAATGTAACCCTAATTTTTTCTCCTACCCAAGCCCTACTGGCTTCTCAAGCTGGAGCACAGTATGTCAGCCCTTTTATTGGACGAATAGATGATATTTCTTATGATGGATCTGATCTAATCAAAAATATAAAGAAAATTTTTGTTCAAGATCATGCCCCTACAAAAATTATAGCTGCTAGTGTTCGCCACCCCAAGCATGTTTTGGATGCTGCAACAAATGGTGCTGATATTGCAACCATTCCATATAAAGTTTTTAAACAAATGTTAAAACACCCCTTGACAGATAGTGGTCTTGAGGGTTTTAATAAAGATTGGAATAAATACTTAAAGGGGGATACAAAGTGAATCGTGATTTAGGTTTAAATTTAGCACGTGTTACAGAAGCTGCCGCCTTAGCAGCAGGTAAATGGATGGGAAAAGGTGACAAGAATGCGGCAGATGGTGCAGCTGTTGATGCCATGCGTCGCATGTTTGACACAATAGATATTGATGGGACAGTTGTCATTGGTGAAGGCGAAATCGATGAAGCTCCAATGCTTTATATAGGAGAAAACATTGGGCGAGCAAACCAAAAAAACCAGGTGGATATTGCTGTTGACCCCTTAGATGGGACAACCTCTATTGCCGGTGGAATGCCTAATGCAATAGCTGTCGTTGCTGTAGCTCCCAAAGGATGCCTATTAAATGCCCCTGATTGCTATATGAATAAAATTGCCTGTGGTCCTAAAGCTAAAGGAGCCATTCGACTAGATGCAAGTACAGGAGAAAATTTAAGAAACGTAGCCAAGGCTTTAGGCAAGGATATTAGTGACCTAACCGTTTCTGTTTTGAAACGCGAACGACACGAACAATTAGTCAAAGAAATTCGTGCAGAAGGTGCAAGAATAAAATTTGTTAACGATGGAGATATTGTTACAGCCATTGCTTCTTGTTTTGAAGATTCTGGTGTTGATTTGATTATGGGGATTGGTGGAGCTCCAGAAGGGGTTATTGCCGCCGCTGCTTTAAAATGTTTGGGTGGCGACTTCCAAGGAAAATTAATGCCATCTGATGAAGCCCAATTGGCTCGCTGTAAAGAATTAAAAAGTGATTTAGACAAAATTTATCACATTGATGACCTGGTTAAGGGAGATGAGGTCTTATTTTCTGCAACAGGAGTCAGCAATGGGGAACTGCTAAGAGGTGTAAGTTATCATGCCAATAATATTGCAGATACTGATACCTTGGTTTTAAGATTGCCAAGTGGAACCATTCGTAAGATTTCAAGTACGCATAAATTAGATCAAAAACCTGACTATGCCCAATAAATCCTTGTAAGTTTTTATTGAAATCAGCTTATGTATATGGTATACTATAGAAGTTAAGTATGAGCCTAAGTAATTTAAATAAAGGAGTGATAAGTGATGAAGACTGATATTCAACCAGAATATAAGGAAGCTACAGTCACTTGTGCTTGTGGAAATACCTTTAAAACAGGTTCTGTCAAGGAAAATTTAAAAGTTGAAGTGTGCTCACAATGCCATCCATTCTTCACTGGGAAACAAAAATTCTCAGACCAAGGTGGACGTATTGAAAAATTCAATCGCAAGTACAAAAGAGATTAAGAAATTGGTTAGTGTTTACACTAACCAATTTTCATATGGAGAATTTATGAAAAATACATTTAAAACCTCCATTGGTGGTCAGGCTTTAATTGAAGGAATTATGATGAAAGGGCCTTCAAAAACAGCCATTGCCGTTCGAAAACCCAATGGAGAAATTGAGTTGAAAATAGATAACAACTTTTCCATCGCGGATAAGTTCCCAATTTTTAAGCTACCCATCTTAAGGGGAGCAGTTAAGTTAATCGAAGCCATGGTAGTCGGCTTAAAAGCCATGACCTATTCAGCTTCTTTTTGGGACGACGATGAAGGAAACTCCTTATCTAATAAAGAGATTATTTTAACCCTTTTGCTTTCTGTAGGCATGACCATTGTCTTTTTTATTTTATTGCCAAATTTAATTGCTAGTGGTCTACAAAAATTTACAGATTCTATTTTTGTCCTAAATCTTTTAGAAGGGATTTTAAGAATCCTTGTTTTTTTTATCTACCTAGTTTATATTTCAAAAATTGACGATATCTACCGAGTTTTTCAATATCACGGATCTGAACACAAGTCCATCCATTGCTATGAACATGGAGATGAACTCACTGTAGAAAATGTCCAGAAATATCCACTCGAACATCCTCGGTGTGGTACTAGCTTTTTATTCATGGTTTTGGCTGTTAGCATTATTGTCCTTTCTTTTTTTGGATGGCCCAACCCTTTTTTGAGAATTCTTATTCGGATTTTGATGTTTCCAGTTATTGCAGGCATTGCCTATGAAATTAATCGCTGGATTGGTAAAAGTGACTCAGCCCTGAGTAAATTATTAAGACGTCCCGGACTCTACATTCAGAAGATTGCCACTGTCAAAGATCCAGACCCAGATCAAATTGAAGTGGCTATCGCTTCTCTAAAGGCAGTTCTTCCAGAGGAAGGAGAAAATGACCGTTGGATGTAAAAACATTGGTTCATTATCTAGGCAAAGAGCTTGAATCCATTGGCCATGAATATGAAAGTCGAGAAATTCTTGAAAACTTATTTAACCAAGATATTTCTTACTTATATGCCCATGATGACTTACAAGTAGGCCAGAAGACTCTTTGCAGGCTAGAAGAAGTGATTAAAGCCCGAAAATCAGGACAACCCTTGGCTTATATATTTAATAAAAGAAGCTTTTTCGGACGTACTTTCTATGTAAATCCTTCTGTTCTCATCCCTAGATTGGAGACAGAGTTCTCTGTTCAAGAACTCTTAAAATTATCAGGAGATAGTTTCTTAGAGCTTGGTATTGGCTCTGGTTGCGTCTCCATTACAATGAAGTTAGAGAGGCCCAACTTATCTGTAGATGGTGTGGATATTAGTGACCAGGCTATCCAAGTTGCCAATCTAAATGCAAAAAGCCACCTTGCTCAGACTCATTTTTTTAAAAGCAATCTTTTTCAAGAAGTAAGTCACTCCTATGACTTGATTTATTCAAACCCTCCCTATATTAGAACAGAAGATATGGAGATTTTAGAAGATGAAGTAAAAAAATATGAGCCTCATATTGCTCTAAACGGGGGAGAAGATGGCCTGGACTTTTATAAGAAAATTATTAAAGACACCCCTAACTACCTAAATAAAACCGGTTATTTGGTTTTAGAAATTGGTTACAATCAAAAAGAAGAAATTTTTTCTTTACTTGAAGAGGTGAATTTTACTGGTAAATGCATACAGGATTATGCTGGTTATGATCGAGTGATTATAGCAACTAGGAGGAAATAAATGTACGATAAATTATCTGTTTTTGAAGATCGCTTAAAAGAGCTGGAAGCCTTAATGGTGGATCCTAATATTATTAGCAACTCTCAAAGTTTTCAAAAATATGCCATTGAACACGGTGAGCTACTCCCAATTGTTGAAAAATATCGACAATATCGTAAGCTTTCTGATGACTTAGTTTCTGCTAAAAGCCTTTTTGATGAGCCTCTTGATGAAGAAATGAAAGAATTAGTTAAAGAAGAAATTACACAAAATGAAGAAACCTTAAGTCGAGTGGAAGACGAATTAAAGCTGTTACTGATTCCTAAAGATAAAAACGACGATAAGAATGTCATTATTGAAATTCGAGCTGGGGCTGGTGGGGATGAAGCGGCTTTATTTGCAGGAGTCTTACTTCGGCAATATTTGCGTTATGCAGAAAAGCATAATTGGCAAACGGACATCTTAAATACTAATGAAATAGGAATTGGTGGATATAAAGAAGTCATCTTCATGGTCCAAGGAAAAGGAGCTTATTCCCGCTTAAAATATGAATCTGGAGTTCATCGGGTACAAAGAGTCCCAGAAACAGAAAGCTCTGGGCGAATTCATACTTCTACAGCAACAGTTGTTGTTTTACCTGAGGTAGAAGATATTGAAGTTGAAATTGACGAAACAGAAGTTCGTGTCGATTACTTTAGGTCTTCTGGCCATGGGGGACAATCTGTCAATACTACAGATTCCGCCGTTCGTTTAACTCATATTCCCACAGGAATTGTGGTTTCCTGTCAAGATGAAAAAAGTCAAATTAAAAATAAGGCCAAAGCCATGACTATTTTAAAATCTAGGATCTATGACTTAATGCAGTCTGAGCAAAATAAAGAGATTTCTGCTGAAAAGAAATCACAAATAGGAAGTGGGGACCGGTCCGAACGAATTAGAACTTATAATTATCCCCAAGGCCGGGTTACAGACCATCGCATCAATTTCACCTCGCATCAAATTGATGCCATTAATGATGGAGATCTAGATGAGCTTATTGACGCCTTAACAGCTTATGATCAAGCAGAAAAAGTGAAAAATATCTAAAAAGGCTTAGGTAAACCTAAGCCTTTTTTCTAGACCAGCTCTCTTAAACGCTGAAAAACAGCCACTTTTCCAGGTGTAAATTATATAGGATTGATTCTTTTAAATTTTACTTTATAAATCTTATCTACATTCCTTGAAAATTTATAAAATATATCTTATACTAAAGATAGTTAATCAATAGTAAGATGTTTAAGGAGGAAAACTATTATGAATGCAATGACTCAAACAAATTTACAATCAGCTTTTGGTGGTGAAAGTCAAGCACATATGCGTTACCGCATTTGGGCCGACACTGCTAAAAAAGAAGGATTTGAAAATGTAAAAAGACTTTTTGATTGTACTGCTGACGCTGAAGAAGTTCACGCTCGCTTACATTTTAACGCTCTTAAAGATGTAAACGGAGACTTTGCTGTAACTAGCATGGCTGGTTTTGGTATTAGCAATACTTCTGAAAACCTTCAAGCTGCTATTAATGGGGAAACTTTTGAATTTACACAAATGTATCCTGCTTTTATCTGTGTAGCTGAAGAACAAGGTGAAAAAGAAGCTGTTAAGGCAATGAGATATGCCATTGAAGCAGAAAAAGTTCACGCAGAACGTTATGAAGAAGCAAAAAAATGTGTTGATGCAGGTAAAGACCTAGATAAAGAAGACATTTTACTTTGCCCAGTATGTGGTTACATTACTTTTGATAAAACAGAAGAAGAATGCCCAATTTGCCACACTAAAGCAAAAGCATTCATTGCTTACTAATTTCTAAGATTAAGCTTTTGCTGTCCGTATAAATTAAAAGACTGTATTATTTAGGCCGGAGATGCTTGGAATGAGTATCTCTGGCCTAGAACTTTATTGTTGCTTTTTAGGCAACAGGGTTATATAATGAAATTGAGAAACCGTATCATTTAAAGGAGAGGAGAAATAAAATGAACAAACAAGTAATTAGAATCGGACTTGGTGTATTAGCAGGTGCTATTGGTAGTAAAATTATTCAATCTCAAAAGATGAAGGATTTAGCTGTAGGCGCAGTTGCCAGCGGTTTAAAAATCAAAGACGATGTGGATAAAACTGTAGAAAAGGTCAAAGAAAATGCAGACGACATCGTTGCTGAAGCAAAAGTATTAAAGATGGAAAAAGACATCGAAAGAGAAGAAGAAAAAAAAGAAAAAGACATCGAAGAAGTTGCTAGTGAAGCAGATCTAGAAGACTAAGAGTTTTAAAATGGATATTTCAATAGCCCATAGAATACCGGGAAGGTGTCGTCTGACATCCAATAAGTTGTATTCCATTGATTTTTTGGATAAACTAAGCTATTTACTGGATAAAAACGACCGAATCCTCACTTATAAAATTTACAAAAAAAATTCTAGCATCAGCCTAGAATATAAGGAAGAAGACTTTCCAAACATTTGTCGATATCTCTTGTCCCTAACAGAAGAAATAATTGATCAAACAGTGATTGACAACCAAAACTTCTTGTCTTTGGAAGAAAATGACTTGTTTGATATTTTAAGGGACTCTTTTGAAACAAGACTTTTAATCCGCTTGTTACCTATGCCTATCCGGACTGTCTTAACCCTATATAAGAGTGGATCTTTCTTAAAGAGTGGATTAAAATCCCTATGGAATCGACGCTTAAATGTTGATGTCTTGGATATGACAGCCATAAGTGTATCTATGCTTTCTGGTGACTTTGCTACAGCTTCATCCATTATGTTTTTATTAGGCTTAGGTGAAGACTTAGAAGAATGGACCTTGAAAAAGTCCAAGCAAAATTTAACCAAATCATTGGCTATTCAAGTGGATAAGGTCTTTGTCAAAGATGGCCACAAAAAAATAATTAAATCATTGGATGACGTCGAAATAGGCGATGCCGTTTGTGTAAATATGGGATCGGTTATTCCTGTAGATGGAAAAGTCATTGATGGCTTAGGCTTAGTCAACCAATCCAGTTTTACGGGAGAGAGCGAGCCTGTCAAAGTGGCCAAAAATAAAACAGTATTTGCCGGAACTGTCTTGGAAGAAGGCCAACTGCTTATTGAAACGACGAAAAAACACAATGAAACTCGATTGAATTATATCATTGACTTGATTAATTCTTCTGAAGAAAACAAGGCTTTAGCTCAGTTAAATGCCGAAAACAAGGCAGATGGTCTTGTGAAATACTCTTTTTTAGGCGCTGGAATTACCTATCTTTTGACAAGAAACTTTACAGCGGCTAAGGCCTTTTTAATGGTAGACTTCTCTTGTGCCTTAAAACTAACCATGCCCATTGCTGTTATGAAGGCTATGAACCAAGCTTCAGACAATAATGTCTTGGTTAAGGGCGGAAAATATCTAGAAGATCTAGCCAAGGCAGACACCATTATTTTTGATAAAACAGGCACTCTAACAAAAAGTGAGCCTATAGTTGAAAAAATTATGACCTTCAATCCTGACTATGATGAAAGGGATTGTTTAAAAATAGCTGCTTGCCTAGAAGAACATTTTCCCCATTCTATTGCCAATGCGGTAGTTAATAAGGCTCATGAAGAAAATGTTAAGCACGAAGAGATGCATTCAGAGCCTGAATATATTGTAGCCCATGGTATTTCAGCCTATATTGGGAAACAAAAGGCCCTAATTGGTTCTGCCCACTTCATTTTTGATGATGAGGGTGTCCGATTAAATGCTGAAGACCAGTCTCTAATTGATGAACTCAAGGAAGAATATTCTCTACTTTACTTGGCCCTTGACAACGAATTAATTTCTGTTCTATGTATTTCAGATCCTCTAAGAAGTGATGCTAAGGAAACGGTAGATCAACTTAGAGACCTTGGATTTAAGCACATTGTCATGTTAACGGGAGATGCAGAAAATGCTGCTCGAAGTGTAGCTCAACAGCTGTCACTTGATGAATATCAGTCACAAGTCCTTCCCGAGGATAAGGCTAACTATATCAAGTCTATGAAGGCCAAGGGACATACTGTTGTCATGATTGGGGATGGAATTAACGATTCTGTTGCTCTTTCTATGGCAGATGTGGGTATTAGCATGCATAAGGGTGCCGATATTGCAAAAGAAATCTCTGATATTGCAATTGGAACTGATGAATTGTGCAGCCTAGTTAATGTTGTAAAACTAGGCCGGTCTATGTTAAAGCGAATGAAGGTCGACCATCAAGAAATCATGTTAGTGAATTCTTCTTTAATTGCCCTAGGAGCCTTTAATATTATATCCAATACTACTTCCTCTTTCTTGCATAATACATCGACAGTAATGATTGCAGGAAACAATATGAAGGATTATATTTATGAAGAGTAAGTCTTAAAGACTTGCTCTTTTCTTATAGATAAAATTTTATCTGGATTGGGATATGTTTTTCTCTTCTTTAGTTTTACCCCGACAATTATGGTATAATATTAAGTTAGATATTCTAATATTTTAAAGGAGTATATTTTTGAATTTAAATTTAATAGATCAAGAAGAACAAGTTATCCATATATTAAAAGATAAATTACCTAATCAAGCCAAATACCATATTATGACTTATGGCTGTCAAATGAATGAACATGATTCTGAAAAGATTTCCTGGGTCCTAGAGCAAGTGGGCTTTCATTCTACCTCAGACCCCCAGGAAGCAGATTTAATTTTACTAAATACTTGCTCAATTCGTCATTCTGCAGAAGATAAGGTTTATGGTAAGTTAGGAGAACTCAAGCACCAAAAGAAGCAAAGAGACCTGACAATTGCAGTCTGCGGTTGCATGATGCAAAGGGAAGAATCTAGAAATAAAGTTCTAGATAAATGTGAACATGTGGATATTATTTTTGGAACAAATAATATTCATAAGCTTCCAGCCTTACTTTTAGATCACTATGAGACCCAGAAAAGAACCATTGATATTGATGAATCTTTCCAATCCATTGACGATAAGCTTTTGGCAAATCGTTACTACCCCTACAAGTCTTTTGTTAATATCATGTACGGATGTAATAATTTCTGTAGTTATTGCATCGTTCCCTACACCCGGGGAAGAGAGGTAAGTCGACCTTCACAAGACATCCTAAATGAAGTTCGAGCCCTGGTTGCTAGTGGTGTTCTAGAAATTACCCTCCTGGGACAAAATGTAAACAGCTATGCACCAGCCCTAGAAAATGGTTATAGTTTTACTCACTTAATCTATGATTTATCAGAAATCCCCGGTTTAAGACGAATTCGTTTTATGACCTCCCATCCTAAAGACATTTCAGATGACCTCCTAATGGCTTTTAAAGAATTAGACCCCCTATGTAACTTCTTACATTTGCCCGTCCAAGCCGGATCTAATTCCATTTTGAAAAAAATGAACCGACGCTATACCCGGGAAGACTATATGAGAAAAATCGATAAGGTTAAAAATTTGGTTCCTGATATTGCTTTATGTACAGATATTATGGTTGGCTTCCCTGAAGAAAGCGAAAAAGACTTCCAAGACACTTTGGACCTAGTTAAGTATGTCCAATATGATAGTGCCTTTACTTTTTTGTACTCTCCAAGAGAGGGAACTCCTGCAGCTAAGAACATCCACCAAATTCCAAAAGAGGTCAAGCAAGAACGATTTAATCGCTTAACGGATACCCTTTATCCTATTTTTGAGAAGAAGAATAAAGCCTTAGTAGGAAAGACCCTTGAGGTTCTAGTAGAAGATCATTCTAAGCATGATGCTTCCATGCTGACGGGCCGTACAGAAAGCTTTAAATTAACTCATTTTAAAGGAGGAGACGAGCTCATTGGAAAAATTCTTCCTGTCAAGATTACCTCAGCAAATTCCTTTAATTTAGAAGGTGAGTTTATTGGTTCATAAAGATTACACAAAATATACCCCCATGATGCAACAATATTTAAAAACAAAGGATGCTTATCCAGACTGTCTCTTATTTTTCCGCTTGGGGGATTTTTTCGAATTATTTTTTGAAGATGCAAAAATTGCGTCCAGAGAATTAGATATTACCCTTACAAAACGTGGTAAAACAGACGATACAAATATTCCCATGTGTGGAGTACCATATCATGTAGCTGATCAATATCTAGCTAAATTAGTTTCTAAGGGCTATAGAGTTGCCATTTGTGACCAAGTTGAAGATCCTAAAGAGGCCCAAGGTATTGTAAAAAGAGAAGTCATCCGTGTTGTAACTCCTGGAACCTTTACCAATGAAGACTATCTTAAAAAGGATGAAAACCGTTATATATGTGCCATCCAATTTATAGAATCTAGTGCAGCCTTGGTTTTTCTAGACTATTCAACAGGGGAATTCTTTAGCTTGGAGAATTATTTTGAAGAAGAAGACCAGGCTATTTTATGGATTCAAGACCAAATTGCTACCTATGGTCCCAAAGAAATTTTAATCCATCCAAATCTTTTAGAAAAGTTGGAATTTATCAATGAAACGATATCCATTCAAACTGTGGATAATTTTATAGTTCAAAAAAAGTTTTCCATTACTAAAGAACTCGAAGAATCTTTTTTAAAACTAAATATGCGTCATCCCTTGTCTTACTCTACAGCTATGTTTCTTTTGAATTATATTACCCTAACTCAAAAGACCAATATGGATCATATTTTAGAGATTGTTCCTGTTGATAGTGGGGAAGAACTAATCTTGGATGAAACGGCTAAAAAGAACTTAGAGCTTTTTGAAACTCTAGGTCGTGGAGACCAAGAAGGCTCCTTATACCATGTCTTAAATAAAAATCAAACCTCCATGGGGTCCAGACTCCTACGACATTGGATTAACCATCCCTTGAGAGACTCAAATAAAATCAACCAACGGCTAGATTTTGTCGAACTCTTATTTGATGACCTAATCTTTTTAGATCAAATAAAAACATCTTTAAGGGAAGTCTATGATCTAAAAAGATTATCCGTAAAAATCGCTACAGGATCTATTAGCCCTCGTGACCTAATTTGCTTGAAAAATACCCTTCTTACTAGCAAGGATCTAGAGGAAAAACTCCTTGCCTCCCAAAAGCCTGAATTTGTTAAGTTTATTTCAAATTTTCCTGATTTATCAGACCTAATTAAGATTATTGAAAATACCTTAATTGAAGATGCCCCTGTTTTAATTACTGATACAATCTTCATCAAAGAAAAGGTCGATGAAAAGTTAGACCAATTAATTGATGCTCGAACTCATGGTAAAAAATGGCTCATTGATTTGGAAAAGAGGGAAAAGGAAAAAACAGGCATTAAGAACCTGCGAATAAAATATAATAAAATCTTAGGATATTTCATTGAGGTGACAAAATCCAATATTGATGCCGTTCCCGATTACTATTTAAGAAAACAAACCCTCGTTGGAAGTGAGAGATTTTTTACCATTGAATTAAAGGAGATGGAATCTCAGATTCTTGGATCTAAAGATGAATCTCTAAGCCTACAAAATTCTATATTCTTAAATTTAAAAAACAAAACCAAGGATTATTTATCTCGCATTCAATATACAGCACAAAAAATAGCAGAATTGGATATTTACTCTTCTTTTGCCAGCGTTGCCCATAGCTATAGCTATGTAAGACCCAGTATTCAAGAGGGCCAAGTTCTAGAAATAAAAGATGGTCGCCACCCCATGGTAGAAGCCAATCAAGCCTTTGAACTTTTTGTCCCTAATGATACTTATTTAGACCAAAAAGAGGAAATGATTGACCTTATTACAGGTCCCAATATGGCTGGAAAGTCCACCTATATGCGACAGGTGGCTTTGATTTGTATTCTAGCCCATATAGGGTCTTTTGTTCCTGCTAGTCAGGCAAAGATTCCCCCTATGGACCGAATTTTCACTCGAATTGGTGCTTCTGACAATTTGAGTGGAGGAGAAAGCACCTTTATGGTAGAAATGAAGGAAGTGGCTACCATTACCAAGGAAGCTACCAGTCAATCTCTGATTATTTTAGATGAAGTGGGGCGGGGGACAGGAACCTTTGACGGCTTAAGTATTGCCTGGGCCTTAATTGAATATATTGCCAAGGAGATTAAGGCAAAAACCTTATTTGCAACCCACTATCTTGAGTTAATACCTCTGGCAGATAAGATTCCAGGCCTTATCAACTTAACAGTCTTAACGGAAGAAAATGAACAGGGCATTAGTTTTTTACGAAAAATTAGTTATGGATATTCCAATCAATCTTTTGGAATAGATGTGGCCCAACTAGCTGGGATTGACACAAAATTAATCCAAAGAGCCAAAGAAATCTTTTTCAAATTAAAGGCCGAGGAAAAAGAACATAGCATCCCTGAACCTCCTGTATATACAGATAGGGAAGGGACAACTTCTAAAAGAGAAGATGACTATCGTAATATTTTAAAAAAATTAGCTTGGATTGACCTGTTAAACCAAACCCCGTTAGAAACTTTATCACAAGTACAAGATTTGCAAAGAGAAGTAAAAGAGGTTTTGAATGATACACCAACTGACAAGTGATACAATTTCAAAAATAGCTGCTGGTGAAATTATTGAGGAACCAGCCAGCATTGTCAAAGAACTTTTAGAAAATTCCATTGATGCTCAGAGTAGTCAGATCCAAATTGAAATTTTAAACAGCCCTGCCAGCTATATCCGGATTACAGATAATGGCATAGGCATGAGCCAAGAAGAAATTGAACTCTCAGTCTTGCGTCATGCCACATCTAAAATCCAGTCTATTGAGGATTTAAATAATTCAAAAACCCTTGGCTTCCGTGGTGAAGCCCTACCAAGTATTAACCAGGTCAGTGAATTGGAGATAATCAGTAGGTCATGTGACCAGGACTATGCTATTCGTCTAGTCTATCAATTTGGGAAAAAAATCTTACGCGAAAAGATTGGTGCACCTATCGGAACCACAATCAAGGTGAAAAATATTTTCGAAAATTTACCTGTTCGAAAAAAATTTTTAAAGGCTAGTAAGGTACAATGGGCCAATATCGTAGAAGTAGTGGAAAAAATTGCCTTAGGTGTTCCTGGTGTTTCTATTTCTTTGAGTAAGGACCACCGTCAGGTTTTCAAAAGTTCTAGCAGCCAAAACTACGAAAACCATCTTTACTCTATTTTGGGCAAACAAATTGTCCAGCACCTCCAAGCAATTTCCTTTAAATCTTCTTCTTACAAGATTCAAGGATTTTTTGGAGATAACCAACTTTATCGAGCTTCTCGAATTCATGAATACATCTATATTAATGGACGATATGTTCGTAATTTACAAATATCCAAGGCCATTGAAGGGATTTACCGGTCAAAAATCCCCCTACAGAAATTTCCAATCTTTGTCCTATATATTGAAATTGATCCTCAACTTGTCGATGTAAACATTCATCCAAAAAAACATGAAGTTAAGCTATCTAATGAAAATAAATTAATACCTATTCTTCAAGAACTATTAAGTCAAAACTTTAGTGGTGCTAAAATCCCTGATGTACAAAACATAAAAAGTCCCGAACCCAAAAAGGATCCTTTGGACCTTTTAAATCTCTATGGGCAATCCAAGAAGGAAGTCCAATCCTCTAAAAAAGAAGAGAAGGAAGACGTAGAGGAGATTAATTTTATCAAGGAAAAGTCTTTAAGTAAAATAGAAATCCTCCCATCCTTGGATCAAGATTTAGCCAATTACTCGGACTACGCCTCAGAAGAAGAGGAAGACTATTCTAAACCTGACCCAGCAAAAACTTGGATTCAGTCTCTCTTGGAAACCAGATATATTGGACAAATTTTTAAAACCTACCTTCTATTTCAAGCTAAAGAGGATATTTATCTTATTGACCAGCATGCCGCCCATGAACGAATTCTCTATGAAAAATATCTCTATGAATTTTCTCATGAAGCGATAGACCGACAAATTCTTTTAAATCCCGAGCTAATTAAAACTACAAAATATGCCCGTGTTATTTTAGAAAACAACCAAACGTCCTTCCAAGAGCTTGGATTCGTCTATGATTTTTTTGGAGAAGACAGTATCTTACTTAGGGAGGTTCCTTTTATCTTTGGAGAACCGAGTTCTGTTTCCTTTATCCAAAACCTTATCGACCATTTATCTACTGTCTATAGTAAATACGACTTTAACCGCTATGACATTATGCGCAAGGCCTGTAGAAGCGCTATAAAGGCTCACGACCCCTTGACAGGCATAGAAGTAGACGCCTTAATCCAACAGTTGATCTCCTGCAAGGATCCCTATACTTGCCCTCATGGTCGTCCTAGTGTTTTGAAAATAAGCCAAAGGGAACTAGAGAAGTTGTTTTTAAGGGTGGAATCATGAAAAAGAAAATACTTATTCTAACTGGGCCCACAGGAGTTGGCAAAAGTCACCTATCCATAGATTTGGCTAAATCCTTAAATGGAGAGATTATTTCTGCAGATTCCATGCAAATCTATAAAGATTTTAACATTGGAACTGGAAAAATTAGACCAGATGAAACAGAAGATATCCCCCACTATGGTTTAAGCCATGTAGACCCCTTTGCCGAATATAGTGTTGCAGAATTTTCTAAAGATGTAGAGTCTTATGTTGAAAGAATTGAAAAAAAGGGAAAACTTCCCATCCTAGTGGGAGGGACTGGTTTATATTTACACAGTATCATGTGTCAATTGGATTTCTTTAAGACAAAAAAAGACAAGCCCTTAAGGCAAGATTTAAAAAATATTTATCAAGAAAAGGGAAATCAAGGCTTAGTCGATTTATTAAAAGATCTAAATCCCTCAAAATTAGACAATATAGATGAAAAAAACCCCCAACGATTGATGCGAGCTTTGGAAATTGAAATCCAAAATCCAAACCAGGCTTCTACTGGTTTAAACGTTGAAAGTCTCTCTTATGACCCTTGTTTAATTATCCTAGACCGAAATCGAGAGGAACTATATGAGCGGATTAACCAAAGAGTGGATGGAATGATTCAGGAAGGCCTATTTGATGAGGTAAAGTCTTTGATAGATTCTGGATTAAATGAGAAAAACCAGGCCATGAAAGCCATTGGCTACAAGGAAATTTACCAATATTTTTTAGGCCATACAAACTATGAAGAAACCGTAGACCTCATTAAAAGAAATTCTAGACGTTATGCAAAAAGACAATTAACCTGGTTCCGTCGCTATGAAAAGGGATTTTGGGTTAATTTAAGCAATACCAGTCAAAAAGATGCTTTAGACCAAATTATTTTACATTGGAGGAAACATGAACAAAGGAATAGACCAGTTAATAGATAGGATGGAAGAAGAAGTTAAAGACTTTTTTCATGCAAGAGAAAAAATAAGCCTCATCAACCAAGAAAAAATCCTAAACGCTATGCAAAAAAATAAACTGGCTGCGTCCGATTTTCATTGGACCACAGGCTATGGATATGGAGATGATGGTAGGGATAAGGTGGAGGATATTTATAAGGAAGTTTTCCATACGGAAGATGCCCTTGTAAGGCCTAATATCGTCTCTGGAACCCACGCAATCTTCCTAGCTGTATCTTCCTTCTTGAAGGAAGGGTCTGAGCTTTTAAGCCTATGTGGCCCTCTTTATGATACTATGCAAAAAGCCATTGGTTTAACAGGGGAGGAAAGTGGAAACTTACTCAGTCGAGGTGTATCCTACCAAGAAGTTCCTCTAAAAAATGGTCAAATGAATCCAGACTTATTCCAAAACTATATTAACGAGCGAACAAGTCTGGTTGTAATTCAACGATCCACAGGCTATAGCCAAAGAAGAGCCTTTACGATTCAGGAAATAAAAGAAGCCGTTGATATGGTTCGGTCGATTGATTCTAAGATCCCTATTTTTGTAGACAACTGCTATGGTGAATTTACAGAGATTCTAGAGCCAACTGACCTTGGTGTAGATATTATGGCTGGTTCTCTTATTAAAAATCCAGGTGGTGGCTTAGCTTATTGTGGAGGATACATTGTAGGTAAGACCAAGTACATTGACCGCATAGCCAACTTACTAACTGCACCTGGAATTGGTAAAGAATGCGGCCTTTCTTTTGGTATGACCCGGCAAATTCTCCAAGGCTTGTTTATAGCTCCTCATGTAGTTTCTGAAGCTTTAAAGGGAGCCTTGTTATTTGCCAAATGTTTTGAATCTCTATCCTATCCATGTATTCCAAGTGCCGACGATCCCAGGTCAGATATTATCCAATCCATTATCTTTAATGACCCTGAAAAACTAAAAGCTTTTTGTGAAGAAATTCAAAAGAGTTCTCCTGTTGATGCCCACTTCATCCCAACACCCTGGGAAATGCCTGGATACGAGGACCCTGTTATCATGGCTGCAGGTGGTTTTATTGAGGGTAGCTCTATTGAATTGTCCGCTGATGGTCCTATGCGCCAACCTTATATAGCCTATTTTCAAGGCGGACTAACCTATGCTCATTGTCGAATTAGTTTAAGAAGAGTCCTTGAAAGATTTTATAAGGAGAAGTGGGTTTCTTAATCCATTTCTCTTTTTTCTAATTACTAACTTTTAGTCAGCTAAGCGTAAAACAAAACTATCTACCATGAAAGTAGTTAATAAGAGCTTATACAAAAACCACCTCTTATTCTAATAGGCTTTAAATCTTATTAGAATAAGAGGTGGTTTTATGATTTTATAATATAAATTTATTATACGAAAAATGATTATACACCTATAAAGAACTTAAATTATACAATTTCATGATTCTTCTTCATTAATTACATCCAGCGATATAAGCCTACAATAACTCCTAAAATAGCCACTTCTTGTGCATAAATAGGGTCCATAAAGTCATTTTCTGGTTGAAGGCGAATACAATCTCCCTCATTATAGAATGTTTTTATTGTGGCCTCTTCATCTAACAAGGCTAAAACATGATCTCCATTTTTTGCAAAATTTCTACGCTCTATAATAACGTAGTCCCCGTCCATAATCCCAATATTAATCATACTCTCTCCTCTTACTTTTAGAACAAATAAGTCCCGATCTTGAGTATAGTCAATAGGGAGGGGAATAGTGTCATCTATATTTTCCACAGCTAGTATTGGTGCACCAGCGGTAACTTGACCTAAAATAGGGACATCCACTGTTCTTTTTTTAGACATTAATAAGTCATCTTCTTGATCTAAAAGTTCAATGGCTCTAGGTTTTGTAGGATTTCTTCGAATATAATCTTTCTCCTCTAGACTGTTCAAAGCACTATGAACCGTGGAGGTACTCTTCACATTAACCCCATCCGCAATTTCGCGAACAGTAGGGGGATAGCCATTTTGCTCAATTTGTTTTTTTATAAAAAATAAAATATCAATCTCTCGCTGCTTTAAATCTTCATACATCATCATCACCTCATAGCTTTATGTTTGTATTATATCAAAAAAGAACAAACATTTCAAACAAATATTCTTTTTCTATTGACATTGGGTTTCCGTTCGTATATTCTATATGTAGAACAAACATTCTAAATATGTGTTCTTTTCTGTTTTAGATGTGAAATTATTTTTGAGGTGAATTCTAATGAAGATAAAAAAAATAAGAAGCATTGCAGTCATCATTATGCTAGGATGTTTATTATCCGGTGGCTTAATTGCTAGAGAAAATAAATTTGAAGTCTGGGTCCCTTATACAGTAGCCAATGGAGATACTTTATGGTCTATTGCCTTGAACTCCTCCATGGAAAATGAAAGTACAGTTGTTACATTAGAGAAAATAAAAACTTATAATAACTTAAATTCAAAAATCATTCATCCTGGTGACGAAATTTTAATTCCTAGTGAGCTTATTAACAATTTATAGAAACTATTATATTTGAGGCTCCAGAATCGATTTTAAGGGCTCTGTTTTTGTTTTCTTGTACAAATATATTAAATATGCATAAATACGCCTAATTTCGACGTATAAAGGCCTTAAATTAGAATTCCTAAATTTAAGGCCTTTATTTATGGGCGATTTCTTATAGTAATCCAGTTTAAGCATACTGAATCCTTCGATGTTTAATTTCAAGTGTTTTTAGATAGAGCTTTATTTATAAGGAAGATTTTCCTTAAAATATGCAGAAACATAAAGATATGCTAATATAACTATTTATCAGAAAAAATAAATAAATCCAAGATAAAATAAGAATCCAAAAAATAAAGAGTATGTAGAAACATGCTACATAAAATTATTTTAGGCAGCTTTAAGACTGATCAAGAAGTTCAAACTAAAGAGTTCATTCATAAAAACCGTACTAGTAAAATCATGCCAGTAGATTTTAAGATCTAGATAAAAAATTAAGATAAATAAAATTTAAAGTATATTTTTTCCATCAAAAGCCTCTAAATAGCTTATTCTCTAACTCTAAACAAGATATAAAAATAGCAACAAAATTATTATTTTGTTGCTATTTTTATATCTTCGTTTATTGTTTTCTAATAGCCTTTAGTCTTTCTCTCTTTTCTGTTTACATTTATTTATGGAAAAATTAATCGGCTTTTTCATGAGACAATGGATTGTCCAAAGTTGTTTGACGAATTTCCTCATTATCTACATGGGTATAAATTTGTGTAGTAGTGACAGACTCATGGCCCAAAACTTCTTGTAGGGCTCTTAGGTCTCCCGATCCATATTTATACATTAAGGTGGCAGCTGTATGCCTTAATTTATGGACCGTATACTTATTTGTATCAAACCCAGCATTCTTTAAATGCTTTTCAATGGCCCTTTGTGTTGCAGAATGACTCATCCGGTTCTTTCTCATACTTAAAAAGAGTGCATCATTATCAGAAATAATCTCATTCCGATAAGTTAAATATCTATTTACAGCATCCATACAAGCTTCATTTAAATAAATAATACGTTCCTTATTACCCTTACCCACTACTCTTAGTCGGGCATCATCTGTAATATCTTTTCGATTGATTGCTGTTAATTCTGATAAGCGCATACCACAATTTAGAAAGAGTGTAACCATTGCATAGTCCCTATACTTATAGATATCCTTTTGTTTAGAGGATAAGATTGTCTGCAAAAGTTTCTTTGCTTCATCTAGGGTTAAATATACCGGAAGAGACTTTTCTATCTTAGGCATATCTATCGTTTCGGCTGGATTATAACTACAGACATCAATCACAGTAGATAGATATTTATAAAAAGCTCTTAAACTCGATATCTTACGATATTTAGTTCTATTAGAATTCTTCTTCACGATATCTAAATAGGATATATAGGAATAAACCATTTGCTTATCTACTGCATTCAAGTCCTGACTTGTTACCTGGTCTGCTGTAAACTCTTCCATATCAAAGTCAGGATGTAGTTTGGGATAAATAAATTTATAAAAGCCCTGAATATCATAGTAATATTCTTTAATGGTTAAAGGGCTATGCCCCTTGATGGACTTTAAATAACTGATAAATTCATCAATATATGATAGTTTCACAAAAACCCCTCTTACTAATCATAAAATTCTAACTAATTCTAGATACAAGAGATAATACTCTTCTCTCTCCTCTTATGGATAAAAAAATAAAACCTGCTTGGCAGGTTTTATTTTGCGTATTCAACAGCTCTTGTTTCTCTGATTACATTAACCTTTATTTGTCCTGGATAATCTAATTCAGCTTCAATTTTCTTTTTAATATTTCGAGCCATTAATATAGTTTCGGATTCACTAGTTTGTTCAGGTTTAACAATAATCCTGACTTCACGTCCTGCTTGTACAGCAAAAGATTTTTCAATTCCATCAAAGCTATTGGCTATAGATTCTAATTGTTCAAGACGTTTGATATAGGATTCCACTGTTTCTCTACGCGCTCCAGGTCTTGCTGCAGAAATTGCATCCGCCGCTTGGACTAGGATAGCTTCTACTGAATGGAATTCAACATCATAATGGTGGGCTTCAATACAATGAATTACAGCTTCATTCTCACGATACTTACGAGCTAGATTTACACCCAGTTCAACATGGGGACCTTCTACTTCATGGTCTATGGACTTGCCAATATCATGTAGTAATCCACCGCGTTTCGCCGTCTTAACATCAGCACCAATTTGTTCTGCTAAAAGTCCTGCAATATGTGCAACTTCTACAGAATGTTTCAGAACGTTTTGGCCATAGCTGGTACGGTATTTTAATCTTCCCAGATATTTAATAAGTTCTGGATGGAGACCATGGATACCAGTATCATAAGCAGCCTGCTCTCCACTTTCTTTAATCGTTGCATCTACTTCTTGTTGTGCTTTTTCTGTTGCTTCTTCAATCTTTGTAGGATGGATTCTACCATCTGTTACAAGTCTTTCTAAAGCAATCTTAGCAACTTCACGTCTTATCGGGTCAAAGCAAGATAAAACGACTGCTTCCGGTGTATCATCTATAATTAGATCTACACCAGTCAGTGATTCAATGGCACGAATATTCCGGCCTTCTCGACCAATAATTCGTCCTTTCATCTCCTCATTAGGAAGGTTTACTACAGATACAGTCGCTTCTGTCACCGTATCAGCTGCAATCCTTTGAATTGCTAGAGCAATGGCATTTTTTGCATACTTTTGAACTTCGTCTTTCACTTCTTGCTCTTTTTCCTTAATAATCAAGGCCGATTCTTGGGTAATTTCACTTTCCAGCTCATTTAATAAAAGCTGTTTCCCTTCATCTTGAGTAAGTCCAGAAATTCGCTCCAACTCTTTTACTCTTTGAGATATAAGCTCTTCTGCTTCTTCTTTTAAAGTATTGGCTTGTTCAATTTCTTTAATTAAATGCTCTTCCTTTTTTTCTAAAGAAATACTTTTCCTATCAATGGTTTCTTCTTTTTTAAGAAGACGTTTTTCCATATCTTCTAAAGATTGTTGCCGACGATTATTTTCATCGGTAACTTTATTACGTAAACGATGAATTTCATCTTTTGCTTCATTTAAAAGATCTTTTTTTGTAGTTTCAGCATCTCTTTGTGCGTCAATGAGGATGTTTTTTGCTTGCTCTTCCGCTTGGTTTATTTTACCTTCACCTATATGTTTTCGAATTAAGTAGCCGGCAAGGCAGGCCACTAATACGCCTAAAATATAGAGTGCCCATTGTAAAATAGCTGGCAAAAGCATGCACCTCCTATTTAGTTTTCATTATACATTGTAAAAATCATACAATTAAATTGTATCGTTTTTAACAAGATTAGTCAAGAAGCTTAGTTAAGCATTTCTATTCAATAGTCTTAATGCTTGTTAATACTTAAGCTAAACTCTTCTAAAAAAGTAATCTGAGACTTATAAAAGTTTTTTACTTTAAAACCCCTTCACTCATTCACCATATTCGTCAGGGTAGACCTGGCCTCTGCCTGGTCTTCCTCCTTCAATTTAACAATACTTTTCCCGTTACGTATATCTACTAAATAGGTGCAATCTCCCATTTGGGCCAGGTGGTTGTTATGGGTAACCATAATAACCTGGCGACCAAAGCTTATTGTTGACTGTTGGATAAATTCTCCCAGGTTAAAAATATAATCACTACTAACGTGTTTGCCTGGTTCATCTAGGATTAAGGGCCCTTCAAAGGGTGGGTCCTGCAGTTCTAAAAAGGCTGTCCTTAAGGCTAGACTTAAGACATCCACAACCCCTCCTCCATGAGCTGATTGGGGATCTGTGAGTATCTTTTCTTCATCAAATATAGATGAGATATAAAATTCTGCACTAGGGTTATTTCTTAATTCTTGAAAATCTATTACAAATTCTATGTCTTTTTCAAATACATATTGCAAGCACTTGGTAACCATATCTTCTACTTGAGCCTTGGCTTGAGTTCTGGCATATGTAGCTGTCTTTTGTAGTAAAAGAACGACATTAGAATAAAGGACAATTTTTTTGTCAATATCATCAATCTTTTTTTCAACGATATCAATTCTATCTTCAATAAACTTTCTTTGACCAATGGCTTGGTCTAGGCTGGATTGCTCTCTTTCTTTAAAATCTTCAAGAAACTTAAAGGCACTAGACATTGTCAAATTTCCTTGGGTAAATATTGGTTTGCCGCCTCTAAATTCTTCTTAATTTCATTTTCCAACCTTTGGATTTCTCCTTCAAGGTCTTCTGGCTTTAAGCCAATTTCATTTAGCTGGTTTAACAAATCCTTTTCTTGAATTTGTAAACTTTCTAAACGAGCTTCTGCCTTATTCTTCTGTTCTGTTGCATAAGAAATTTTTTGTTCTAAATCACTGATTTGTTCTTCATAATTCATAGATAAGCCCTTTCCTTTTAATTAGAAATAATTGTCTCTATCGTATGTTCATCCATTGGTCGTTTACAGATGGGACATATTTTTAGCTTAGTCAGAATAGTTTCTAGTTTTACCTTGTCATCTATAATCGATTTTTCCATAGATCTTAAGTGAATTAAATTCGTTTGTTTTTCCGTCTTTAATGTTACCAAGGAAGTCTCTAGTTTTTTTAATTGCTCAAGTTTTTCTACATTTAATTTGACTGCTTCTGTTAAGGAGATTGTCTTCTCAAAATCAGTAAATCTTTTAAAATATTGGTCTGCTATGGAAAATCTTTGATTGAGATCATTCAAAGTCGCTGCATATCCTTTTAGTTGGACTAAACCTTGGTAGGTTTTCTTGCCTTCTTCCAAATAATTTTTAGCTTTTACTAATTCTTTAGTTCCCTTTAACTGCCGTTGAACCCCAGCTAGAGATTTTTCATTGGACTGATATAGTCTTGTTAAGGTCATTGTTTGCTTATAGTCTTTGTCTAATAACTGAGCTTTTTTTAGCCTGTCCTTGGCAAGGTTTAAATCTTTTACCTGATCTAAAAGACCTCTGCATTGACTAATTTTACCTTGTATAAGTCCATAGTTAGTGGATATCCTTAATAGCTGGCTATGCCTTTTTTTTGCTTCTTTCAGCTTAAGGAGCCGAGCCTTTAATTCTTCTATCCCCTTGAAGTCGAGAAGCCTTTTTTGACAATAGTCAATATCTCCCCTTATAGCCTGATAGTTATTTAGAAAGCTTTCAAGAACTTCTTTTTTTTCTTCTGCTTTTTTTCCCTTTTCAATGATTTCTTGGAGGTTTTTTAAGAGTTTTTTCTTATCTTCAATAAAGGCATATTCTTTTTTCTTTTCCAATAATTCTTCTAATGAATTTTCTTCATATTTTAGGTCTTGGTTTAGGGCTTTTATATCCCGATTGACATTTCTTTGGGCCTGATCGATATAGTGAATCCCCACCAATCTACCTATAGCATTGGCCTTATTTGAATCTTTTTCCTGCAATAAAAAGGGGCCTTCCAACTGGTCGGCAATATTCAAAGTTAAGTCATCCGTTGGCGACAAGGGAAATTTTCTTAAATTTAGATAATCTACAATTTCTTTGGGAACCGTACGACCAAAGCCCTCAAAATGCATAGTTTCTCCTGTGGCTAAGGTTAAATCATAAGCATTGGTTGCCTTTTGCCTAGATCTTTTTAAAATTGTCCCATCATAAAATTCTGCTGTTACCTCTACCTGGGTTTTGCCTCTTTGTAAAAAATCTGCCCCCATGGGTTCGTTATAGAATAACCAACGCAGCCCTCGAACAATAGCTGACTTTCCAGAGTCAGAATTTCCTAATATAACATTTAACCCTGGCAAAAATTCAAGTATGGTATCCTCATGAGATTGAAAATTTTTTAAATGTAAACTCTTAATTTGTTTCTTCATTTCATTGGCTGCTTTCTGACTCTTGAACTTGGCTTACTCTTTTTAAGGCTTCTTCTCGAATCTCTTGGCTGATTTCATTTGTAGAAGATATTTCATCAATTAATTCAAAAACATCTGTTTTCGAAAAATCTGTAGTGGCTTCAATGAGCTCTTGAAATTCATGGAGTTTTGCCTTTTTAAATTGATGCTGCTCAATTTCTGACCGGTCCAAGACTTCTGGACCAGGTTTGGCAGATTTGAGATAGATTTCTTCCAATTGAATTCCATCTTCTAGATTGATTAGGACCACCTTTGGTTTTCTTTTCATTTCCACCAGATTGTTGGAAATTCGGACAATAGCCCCTGGATTTATAAAATATTTCCCCTGTATACACTGGGTTTTGAAACCTGTATGATAGTGGCCTGCCAAGGTAATATCAGCTTCTGTTTCAGCAATGTCAGAAATCAATGTATGGGAAATCACCTCATTAATAGGCTTATCTATTAAAAAGCCATGAATAATATGAAGTATATAATCCTCATCTGACCGCTCTTGTATAATATAGGAATTCTTATGATCATCCCTGTCCAAACCATAGATATAGGGGGTCCCATATATTTTTACCTTCTTATCTTTTTCTATAATCACTGGTTTGTCCTTAATTAAATGAACTAGACCTATACTATCCAATAAACCCAACATAGTTCTTGGAACAGTTTCAGGATTATGTCCATAGATGTCGTGGTTGCCACTGACAATGTAAAAAGGTGCCTTTAAATCCATTAAGAGCTTTGAAAATTCACTCACAACTGCAATGGATACATCTGGACGATCAAACAAGTCTCCCCCATGAAGAACTGCATCAACTTCATATTCATTGGCCAAGTCAAACACTTCCTTGTGCTTTAATAGAGAAGTTTCAAAAAAATTATCCAGGCGGCTTTTTGGAGATGTGGCTCTTAAATGAGAGTCTGTTAAATATAAAAATTTCACTTATCTGTCTCTTCTTGAGGATTATCATCTGGATTTTCTTGACCTAGATGAAAGGTTGCCCGTATTTTGTCTTCAATTTCTTTAGCTAACTCTGGATTTTGAGCTAAGAATTCTTTGGAATTTTCTCGTCCTTGTCCTAGCTTGTTTCCGTTGTAACTATACCAAGCCCCAGCCTTGTTGATAATATCTAAATCCGTTCCCACATCCAGGAGGTTCCCAAGCTTAGAAATTCCCTTTCCATACATAATATCAAACTCTGCCTGTTTAAAAGGAGGAGCCACCTTGTTTTTCACAACTTTAACCCGAACACGGTTCCCAATCATTTCATCACCGCGTTTGATGATCTCAATTCTCCGAATATCCATACGGACAGAAGTGAAAAATTTTAAGGCCCTTCCCCCAGTAGTGGTTTCTGGGTTTCCAAACATAACACCTATTTTTTCTCTTAATTGATTAATGAAAATAACAGATGCTTTCGATTTATTAATGGCACCTGTAAGCTTTCGAAGACCTTGACTCATAAGTCTGGCTTGCAGTCCCATATGAGAGTCACCCATCTCCCCTTCAATTTCAGCCTTTGGAACCAAGGCTGCTACAGAGTCAACAACAATAACATCCAGGGCATTACTTCGAACCAAAGATTCTGTAATCTCCAAAGCTTGCTCTCCTGTATCTGGTTGAGAAATGATCAACTCTTCTGTATCTACTCCTAAGTTTTTAGCATAGACTGGATCTAAGGCATGTTCTGCGTCAACAAAGGCTGCAATACCACCTTTTTTTTGAGCTTCTGCTAAAATATGAAGGGCAAGAGTTGTCTTTCCTGAAGATTCCGGACCATAGATTTCAATAATACGTCCTCTGGGTATGCCACCAATCCCCAAGGCTAAATCCAAGGCCAAGCTTCCTGTGGGTATTACATCAATATCCAGATGTTTTTGATCTCCCAGTCTCATGACAGATCCTTTTCCATATTGTCTTTCGATTGATGTTAGGGCTTTTTCTAAAGCAGCTTTTTTTTGTTCATCCATTTTTATCCCTCCAAAAATTCTTTTAATAATAAAAATAAGACTTGGTTTACTGTTTGCTCTTGTATTTCTTTCCTATCTCCTGAAAAACAAAACTCTTGGACTAATTGTTTTTCCTTAGAGTAAAAAGAAACAAAAACTGTTCCTACTTTTTTTTCAGCGGGACAGGGCCCAGCCTCCCCTGTTGTTGCAATAGCCAAATCACAATAGCCTTTTTCATATAAGCCTCTGGACATTTCTAGAGCAGTTTCACGACTAACAGCCCCATAACAGTCCAAAGTTTTTTGGCTTACTCCTAGTTCCCTGTGTTTAACCTCGTTCGAATAACTTACTAAACTATATTTTAAAATATGACTGGCCCCACTACAGCTTGTAATTGTTTTTGCTAAAAAGCCTCCCGTTATTGACTCCGCAAAAGAAATTTTGATGTTTTTTTCTCGACAAAGTTTAACTACTCTTGTTCTCAAATCTTGTCCCTGAAAGGAATAGATATTTCCTTTGAATAGTTCCGTTAAGACTTTTTCAGCCTGGTCCAGCTTTTCTTTTATTTTCTTCTGGTCTTGTCCTTGAGAAAGAAGTTTTACTTCTACCAAATTATTCTGAGCATAGGTATTCACTTCTAATTTAGGTATATGAAATCTCTGCCTAATAATGCTTTCAACCTGACTTTCCCCTAAGTTCACAATTGATAAAGATCGAACTTCAATCAAATCTCTTGTCTTGATAAAGTCTTTGACATAGTTTAAAAACATATTCCTCAATTCATAAGGAGGGCCTGGAAGTAAAAATATATGGCACTCTTTAAAGAATAGATGCTCTCCTGGAGCTGATCCCCAATGGTTTATAAGTGAGTTCGATCCTTGAATGGTATAGAACTGCTTTTTTACATTAGATGTAATCTCTCTGCCTAGTTTTCTTCTCTCTTCCACAAAATCAGCATAAAGATCTTCATTGAAAATCAAATCTAGATTCAAAGCCTGGCCCAAGGCCTCTTTTGTAATGTCATCTTCTGTAGGACCAAGGCCTCCAGAAACTACAAGTAGATCAACTTCCTGGATAGCTCCATGAAATTCTTTTTTTAAAGAATTTAACTCGTCATTCAGGGTGATTTGCTTGACAACTTCTACTCCCATTTGTCTTAACTCTCTAGCAATATAGACCTCATTGGTGTTGTCTATATCTCCTAGTAAAAGCTCTTTACCTACGCTGATAATCATTGCTTTCATATTTTACCACCTAAATGTTACTTAAGTCGAAAACTTTGATATTTTTACCTATATATTCAATCCCAGATAAAACTGTAAAGATTACAGAAATATAAAATAAAATTTTCCCCAAACTAAGCATCCAAGCAAGAGATAAGGGTAAGGCGAATAAAATAATTGTAAGTGAAACCAGTTGGAAAATTGTTTTTATTTTTCCTAGTGTACCTGCAGCTATAGTAATTTGCTCACTAGCGGCCACTACACGAAGACCCGTAATAGCAAATTCCCGAAAAATTACGATGATAACAAGCCAACCCTTAATAACTCCTAATTCTACTAAAAGAATCATGGCTGCTGATGTTAAAATTTTATCTGCCAAGGGGTCTAAAAACTTGCCAAAAGTTGTCACTAAGTTTCTGGACCTTGCCAAGTGACCATCTAACATATCTGTTAGGGCTGCCGCCACAAAGATTAGGCTACCAAATAACTTGAGTCCCTTTGCCTCAGATAAAACAAAAACAACAAAAAAGGGAACGAGTAAAATTCTTAATAGAGTTAGTTTATTGGCTATATTCATAATACAACTCCTTGTAAATCATATTCTGTAGAATCTGTAATTTCAGCCCGATAAAATTTTCCAATTTCTAAGTCTTTTGAGCTCGATAAATAGACCAAACCATCTACATCTGGTGCATCCATATAGGACCTTCCCGCATATAGACCATCTTCCAATTTTTCTTCCAGCAAAACATCTAGTTGATTGGAAATTTTGTTTCTAAGTTTTTCTTCTGATATTTTTTGCTGCTTCATCATAAGTCTATTATAGCGATCGATTTTTAAACTTTCACTTACTTGACCATTCATGCTGTAAGCCTTGGTATTTTCTTCCTTAGAATAAGTAAAGACTCCTAGACGGTCAAATTTGACTCTCTCAATAAAGGAAACTAGTTCTTGGAAGTCCTCTTCCTCTTCTCCAGGAAATCCCACGATAAAGGTTGATCGAAGAACTAAATTTTTTATCTTTTTCCTAAGTTTCGTAATTAATTCAATAATGTCTTCTTGCCTAGAAGTACGATTCATTCTTTCCAAAACTCTATTAGAGGCATGTTGAAGAGGCATGTCAATATAAGGAATTATATTATTATCTCCAGCCATAAGGTCAATTAACTCATCTGTAAAATGGTCTGGATAGGCATAAAGAAGACGAATCCATTTAATTTCTTTTATCTTAACTAGTTCTTTTAACAAGGAAGCCAAAGAATATTCTTTGTATAAATCAATCCCATAGTCTGTTGTATTTTGAGCCACTAAGATAATTTCCTCTGTACCAGCTTCTGCTAATCTTTTTACCTCTTCCACAATATCTTCAATTTTTCGAGACCGATTATTTCCCCTTAAATAGGGAATAATACAATAACTACACCGGTTGTTACAACCTTCTGAAATTTTAACATAAGCTGTCTTAGTTCCCTCAATCCGTCTAGAGTTTTCTATATAGTCCATGGATACCGCAGAGGTTAGGGACCGTTGGTCGTCGGATTGAATATATTTAGCAATATCCTGCATATAGCCCGGGCCTAAAATTCCATCAATCTCCGGAATCTCCGCTCGCAACTCATCTGGATATCGCTGAGCTAGGCAACCAGTTAAGTAGAGTTTTTGCAACTTCCCATGTTTTTTATATTGGGCCAAGTTTAAAATCCAATCAATAGATTCCTCTTTTGCGGACTCAATAAAACCACAGGTGTTGACAAATATGGCATCTGCTTGGTCAGGTTGAGAAACTATTTCATACTTGTTTTTTTCTAATATGCCTTCCATAACCTGGGTATCCACATCATTTTTTGCACATCCCAGGGTATGGAAATATATTTTATTGATCAATCTTTAAAAACTCCTTTATTTCTTCTTCAGTCATGGCCAACTTCCTAGGTTTTGTGCCTTCATGAGGACCTATAATCCCCTGTTCTTCCATACTATCAATCAATCGAGCTGCTCTTGAATAACCTATTTTTAATTTTCTTTGAAGATAAGAAATACTTGCCTGCCCATCGTTTAATACATATTCAACAGCCTGGATGTAAAGATCATCCTGACTTTCGACTGTGGTATTGATGGTTTTTTCAATAGCTTGGATAGCTTCTTCATCATAGTCTTTGTTAGAGCTTTCTCGGATAAAGTTAATAACAGACTCTACTTCTTTGTCACTTATAAAGGCTCCTTGCAACCTTCTTGGCTTACTGTAAAAACTTGGATAAAAGAGCATATCTCCTTGTCCCAATAAGTTTTCCGCCCCGTTAGAATCTAGGATGGTCCTCGAGTCAACACCCGATGATACAGCAAAGGCAATCCTTGAAGGAATATTTGCTTTAATAGTTCCTGTAATAACATCTACAGATGGTCTTTGAGTTGCCAAAATCATGTGGATTCCTGCCGCCCTGGCCATTTGGGCTAATCTGGCGATATAGTCTTCAATTTCATTAGCTGCCACCATCATTAAGTCTGCTAACTCATCCACAATAACAACAATTTTGGGCATAATTTCAGATAATCTATTTTCCTCTTGCATTTTTGAGTTATAAGACTTCATATCTCGGGCTTTTTCCTGAGCAAAGAGTTTGTATCTTTTTTCCATTTCATCTACAGCCCACTTCAAGGCAAAGGCTGCTTTTTTAGGATCTGTTACTACTGGAATTAGCAAATGTGGAATCCCATTATACACACTTAATTCTACCACCTTAGGGTCAATTAATATCAACTTTACTTCATCTGGTCTAGACCTATATAAAATGCTTGTAATAATAGTATTAATACATACACTCTTTCCTGATCCCGTTGCCCCCGCAATAAGAAGGTGGGGCATTTTATCAATTGAAGAAACAACAATTTCCCCACTTACATCTTTTCCTAAAGCCAAAGGAGTAGTAGTTGATTTTTTAAAACCAGGACTATCTAGAATTTCACTAAAAGATACGCTATCTTTTTCTTCATTTGGCACTTCTATTCCTACAGCAGATTTGCCCGGAATAGGTGCCTCAATACGAATGTCTGAAGATGCTAGAGCCAAGGCTAGGTTATCCTGTAGGCTGACAATTTTATTGAGCTTAACACCTGGCGCAATTTGCAGTTCATAGCAGGTAATAACTGGTCCTCGATTAATAGCCACAACTTGACATTCAATGTTAAACTCATTCATCGTTTCTTCTATAACTTGGGCCTGGTGTCGCATAGCATTTTGACCAATCCCCTTACTTTTCTTTGGAGGATCTAATAAATTTTTTGGAGGAAAGGTGTATTGGATTGTAGTATCATTTAGGGCTATTTCTTTTTCAAAATCCTTGATTTCTCCCTTTGTCAAAGGACTAACCTTTTTAACTACTTCCTCTTCTTCTTTTTTTGCATAGTCGTTAATCTCTAATTCAGAATCTCTTTTTAGTTTAAATTCTTTTTTTTCAGGTGCAGCTTTAGCTTGCTTTTTTACCTTGACTGGCTTCAGCTTTTCTCTTTCCTCTTTTTCTTTTTTCCTTATTGCTCTTCCTTGATTTCTTTGATCTCTTTTTACTTTAAGATAGGCAAAAAAGTTATTTAGAGAAAAAGGTAAAAAGTAAAGAAAAAGAACAATAAACACTAAGCTTAAGACAATAGCTGTTCCTGTACTTCCAAAAATTTTATAAAAGAAAGAACCAAAAAATACACCTATCAGTCCACCATAATTCGGTGAGCTTTGAGCTAAAATAAATTGTGCTTTTTGTAACATGGAAAGTGTACTAGTATCTTTGCCTTCATAATAAATGAGAAGGGACATAATAAACCAAGAAAGTAAGAGAATGAGTCTACGCTTGGAAAAGCCATGTTCATTAATGGCCAACATAAAGCCAATGGTTCCAAGATAGATAGGTAGAAAGACCCTTCCTCTCCCTCCCAAGACAATTAAAATACGGTTTAAAACATCACCAAAGATACCCATATTTGCACTGTAAAGGCTGATAAGGCTTAGAATTGAAAGGACAATAAGAAATAGACCTAGCATTTCAAGGTCTGATTTAGTGAAGGAAAAATCCATTTGTTTATTCTTTTTGTTTGACCTTTTTGGGGCCTTTTTATTCACTCTTCTTGCCATGTTTTTGTCCTTTCAAACTTTCTAAAAACATTATAACACAAACACATGTTTTTATACACCTGTATGTCCGAATCCACCTTCTCCTCTTTCACTATCTGAAAGTTCTTTAACTTCTATAAAATCGGCCTGCTCAATTTTCATGATAACCATTTGAGCTATACGGTCCCCATCTTCAATAATTAGATCGTCCCTACCTAGATTTACCACAATAACTTTTAGTTCTCCTCGATAGTCCGAATCAATTGTTCCAATCCCATTAGGCAGACTCAATCCTTTTTTTAAAGCTAAACCTGACCTAGCTCGTACTTGCGCCTCATATCCTTGGGGGATTTCAACATATAAGCCTGTGGGAATTAATGCTCGATCTAATGACCTTAAACAAACTGCCTCATCAAGGTTTGCATGTAAATCAACTCCACTGGCCCCCTTGGTCTTATAGGCTGGCAAGGGGTGTTTAGATTTATTTAAAATCTTGATTTCCATTTTATCTCTCCTTAAAAAAGCATGAACCAAAGGTTCATGCTTTATCAATCTTTATTGGTGCTCGCTTTGATCTTCAGAATCCTTTAGTAATTCTTTTCGACTTAAACTTATTTTTCCTTGTTGATCAATGCCAATGACCTTGACCTCTACTTCTTGGCCTTCTTTCAATACATCTTCCACATTTTTCACATGATCTTTGGATATATTGGAGATATGAAGGAGCCCTTCACGACCTTTTAAAACCTCCACAAAGGCACCAAATTTAACAATTTTTTTAACCTTGCCCTTATAGACTTCACCCACTTCAACATCTTTGACAATCTCTTCTATACGGTTGATTGCTGCTAGGGCACAGTCCTTGTCTTGGCTTAAGATAGAAACTCTTCCGTCATCTTCAATGTCAATTTTAACATTTGTTTCCTCAATAATGCTATTGATTACCTTACCACCAGATCCAATAACTTCTCCAATTTTTTCAGGTTTAATCTTAATTGTATAGATTAAAGGTGCGTAAGGAGAAAGATCTTCTCTTGGTTTATCTATGGCGTCTGTTAACGTTTCAAGGATAGTCATTCTTGCTTTTTTTGCCTTTAATAGGGCTTCTTCTAAAATTTCTTTGTTGATTCCATCAATCTTTATATCCATTTGCAAGGCAGTGATTCCTTCTTTTGTTCCTGCCACTTTAAAGTCCATATCTCCAAGATGGTCTTCTAAACCTTGAATATCGGTTAAGATTTTTACATCTTGTCCTTCCTTGATTAGCCCCATGGCAATTCCTGCAACAGGCGCCTTAATAGGAACTCCTGCATCCATAAGGGATAGGGTAGACCCACAAATACTTGCTTGTGAAGATGATCCATTAGAGCTTAAGACTTCACTCACAACTCGAATAGTATAAGGAAATTCATCTTCTGTAGGTAAGACGGGTATTAGGGCTCTTTCTGCCAGAGCTCCATGTCCTATTTCTCTCCGCCCCGGACTCCGCATAGGTCTTGTATCTCCTACACAGTAGGGTGGGAAGTTATAATGATGGATATAGCGTTTTGGAGTATCATCTCCCAGCCCATCAATAATTTGGACTTCGGAAAGCCCTGCTAAAGTTGCCACAGATAGGACTTGAGTTTGTCCTCTTTTGAATAAACCAGACCCATGAGTTCTGGGAAGAATACCGACTTCAGCACTTAGGGGTCTAATTTCATCCATAGCCCTATCATCAGGCCTTCTATCGTTAAGAATTCCTACTCTTACCTCTTTACGAATAATCTCATCAATGACTTCGTTGATGTCTTTTTCATATTCTTCTAGGTCATCCTTGAATTCTGCATATATTTTTTCTTTAGCAGCTTCTTGGGCTTCTTCTCTTTCTGTTTTTGTCTTTTGATGAATGGCATCAGTTAGAAGCTCATTTGCAAAGGTATAAACTTTATTATAAATTTCCTGGTTAGGTTCAGCCACGGTATAGGTCATTTTTTCTTGACCAAATTCTGCTATAATTCCATCAATAAATTGACAGATTTTTTTAATTTCTTCATGGGCAAATAAAATGGCCCCTAACATTTCATCTTCGCTGACAATATCAGATCCAGCTTCTACCATCATAATGGCATCCTTGGTTCCGGATACAGTTAAGTCAATTTTTGACTTGGCTCTTTGCTCAACATCTGGGTTAATGACGTAGTTCCCATCAATATAACCTACATGAACGGAAGCTGTTGGTCCCTTAAAAGGAATGTTTGAAATAGATAGGGCAATAGATGATCCAATCATAGCCGCTATTTCAGGTGGACAGTCTTGCTCTACAGAGAACACTGTTGCTATCATTTGTACGCTATTTCTAAATCCTTCTGGAAATAATGGGCGGATAGGGCGGTCAATAAGTCTAGCTGTTAAAGTGGCCTTTTCACTAGGTCTACCTTCTCTTTTTATAAAGCCTCCTGGCAATTTTCCTACAGCATACATTTTTTCTTCATAGTCAACACTTAATGGGAAAAAGTCAATCCCATCTTTTGCTTCTTTTGATGCTGTAGCTGTGACCAATACTACTGTATCTCCATAGTAGATTAAACATTCTCCATTGGCTTGCTCAGCTACTTTTCCGATAACCACTTTAAATGGGCGACCAGCCAAGTTATACTCAAATGTTTTTTCCATTCTTACCTCCTTTGTATAAAATAAAAGAGCGGATTCCCCGCTCTTACTAACCTCTGATATTTAATCTTTCAATTAAAGAACGATATCTTTCAATATCTTTCTTTTGTAAGTATCTTAAAAGATTTCTACGTGTACCAACCATTTTTAACAGACCTCTGCGTGAATGGTGGTCTTTTTTATGATCCTTTAAATGTTCATTTAAGCCATTAATTCTGTGTGTTAAAATGGCAATTTGAACTTCTGGTGAACCAGTATCCTTTTCAGATAATTTGTAATCATTGATAATTTTTTGTTTTTCTTCTTTTGAAATCATAATTTCCTCCTAAAAATTTTATCCACCACAACTGAGTAGACGTCGAGGCTCGTTTTACCTAGTTGTGGAACACATTGATTTTATCATAGATTAAGAATTTTTACAAGTTTATTTTCTATCCCGAACCCGGTTGGTATCTTTCTCAATTTGTTTGAATAGTTCATCCACAGTCTTAAAACTTTTCTCTTTTCTTAGAAAGGTTAAAAATTGTAAATCAACTTCTTGGTTATAAATATCTTCATCAAAATCCAAGATATGAGCTTCAATTTTTAGTCCTGATTCTTTTAAGGTGGGGTTGGTTCCAACACTAGTAGCAGCCTTATATAGGTGCCCATTTATCAAGACGTTGGTATCATAAACGCCATATTTAGGAACAGCATAGTGAGCTAGGGGTTGTAGGTTAGCTGTTGGATAACCCATTTTTTTTCCAAGACTTTTCCCATGAACCACTCGTCCTTGGATAGTAAAGGGTCTTCCTAATAATTCATTAGCCAAACTTATATTTCCCTTCTGAATCGCCTGACGAATCCGAGTGCTAGAAATGATATCCTCTCGGCTTCTAATGGCTTCCACAATTTTAACTTCAAGATCTAAATCCTCTGCATAGTCTAGGAGCAAGTTAATGTTGCCCTTGGCCTTATAGCCAAAACGGTAGTCATAACCCACAACTATAGCCTTAGTATTTAGATTTTTGGCTAAAAATTCATAGACAAAATATTCCGGACTCATCTTCATAATTTCAGAAAATTCAATTTCCACAACAAGTTCAATACCTAATTTTTCTAACAGGCTTAATTTTTGCCTACGACTCATTAGAAGATTTTGCTCTGTATGCAGAAGAGCTTTTTTTGTATGCTCTGTAAACATCAATACACTTGCTGTCAAATTTTTTTTCTTAGCAATTTTTATAGCTTGATGTATGAGTTCCTGATGGGCTAAATGAATTCCATCAAAGTTTCCCAAAGCAACGACAATTTCCTTATCTATTTTATCTTGTGGATGTATTTGTATACTTTCCATAAAACCTCCACCTTATATTTCTAATAGACACTTATTTATACGAATGAATCCAGGATAAGGCGAAATCCCAATCCCAACAAATTGGTTTTTACAATAAACCTTGAATTTTTCATTCACAGGTTGAGAATAAGGAACTGATTGACCAAACATTAAAGCATTAAAATAGTCATCCGGGATATCTATGTTTTGTAAATCTAGCCCTTGATCTATAGGGATTAAATCCTCAGCACCTAACTTCCCTTCTTTTAAGTCTAAAATACTATGACATTGGTCTAGACTAAAGTTGCCAACTTGTACCCTATTTAAGTCAGTCAAAGTAGCCAAACTTTTTAATTCCTTAGCCAGATCGTTTACTAAAGAGCGGATATAGGTTCCACTAGAACAAGATACTCGAAAGGATAGCCGGTCCTCAGATAAGTCTAACAATTCAAAAGAATATATTTCAACTTGCCTTGTTTTTCTTTCTACCTCCTGCCCTTGTCTGGCATATTCATAGAGCTTTTTCCCTTTTATTTTAATGGCAGAATACATGGGGGGGACTTGATCTATTTTCCCTGTAAAAACTTTCATACTATCTAAAATATCTTTTTTATCAAAAAGCTTGTTAGTGCAAGTTTCTAAAATCTCTCCATCTGCATCTAAGGTATCTGTTCGATAACCAAACTGCATGGTGCCTTCATAAACTTTGTCTTGCCCCATTAGATAGTCTGATATCTTAGTAGCCTTCCCGACTAAAATTGGTAAAACCCCTCTGGCCATGGGATCCAAGGTTCCTGTATGGCCAATTTTTTTTAGGCCTAAATGCTTACGACACAAGGCTACGACATCATGACTTGTAAATCCCTTGTCTTTATTAATTAAAAGAATTCCCTGCATTGATTTCATCATTTACCACCTTTAAAATTGCTTCTTGACACTGGTCCAAGTCCCCATTGAAACTTGCTCCAGCAGCACGTTTGTGCCCACCACCACCAAATTTCACAGCAATTTTACTGGCATCTATGTCGCCTTTGCTCCTCATACTAATCTTGCTACCAGATCTTTTGCTATCTTTTAAGAAAATAGCCAATTCTACTCCGTCAATATCTCGAATGAACTCAACAATTCCATCTGTATCTGAATGTTCAGCCTGGACCTTATCAAGGTCGTCTAGAGAAATCCGGGTTAGAGCTATTTTCCCATCCTCTAAAATTTTTAAATTTTGCATAGCCCGCATAAGCAGGTTGGTTTTGGCCAAAGACCTTCTTTGATAGAGGTTGATTGTAATCTCATTCAAATCAATCTGATGACTTAAAAGATCTGCTGCAATCTCATGCGTCCTAGAGCTGGTTGAGTCGTATTTAAAAGAACCTGTATCACTGGATATAGCAGTATATAGACAGGTGGCAACTTTCTCATCTATGGGTAAATCAGCCTGCTTTAAGATTTCATACAACAATTCCCCTGTGCTTGAGACAATTTCAATAAAATTTAAATCTCCATAGCCTTGATTCGTTAAGTGGTGGTCTATAACAACCTTTGTTTTCGCCCTATCAAAGAGATCACCCACTCTTTTTCCTAAGCGTTCTTGATCAGCGCAGTCTAAGGCGAAAAATAAATCATGGTGTCTATTTGTTTCTATTTCCGAGCTTTCATCCACTCCTGGTAAAAATTGGTAGGACCTAGGAATCTGATCATCAATGTATAAGAAAACTTCCTTGCCAAATATCTCCAAAGATTTCTTAAGGGCACAAATTGAACCCAGATTATCTCCATCTGGGTCAATATGTGAAGCTACACCAATCGATGTAGCTTCTACAATTTTCTTCTTTAAATTATTGATCTTTTCCATGATTCACCTCTTGAATAAGCTCAAACATTTCGATAGATTTTTCAATAGAGGTATCATTGTAAAAAATTAAATCTGGAATAGCTCTTAACTTTGTTTGCCTTCCTAATTCTTTTTTGATAAATCCCTTAGCACTCTTGATTCCCTCCAAAGTTTCCTCTTGTTGGTCTGGAGTTCCTAGGGTTGAAATCCCAATTCTCGCCTGAGACAGGTCTCCTGCCAGGTCAACTTGATTAACACTAACAATGGAATGGACCCGTGGATCTTTAAGCTTATTTTGAATGATGTCTGATAGCTCTCTTTTAATTTCTTCTGTAATGCGATTTAAGCGTTTTTCTTTCATATTACAGCTCTTTCTTAATTTCTTTTAAGATATAACATTCCAAAACGTCGCCTTCTTTGATGTCATTGAAATTTTCTATACCTAGTCCACCTTCAAATCCTGTTGCTATTTCCTTGGCATCATCTTTAAATCTTTTCAAGGAAGCAATATCTCCTTCATGAATGACAATGTCATCTCTTAGAATTTTCACACGACCATTGCGAACCATCTTGCCCTTTACCACGTAAATTCCTGCAACAATGATGCGTCCTGGAAGTTTAAAGGTTTGACGAACTTCTGCCCGACCAGTTACTTCTTCTACAATATCTGGATCCAGCATTCCACTCACGGCCGCCTTTACATCATTGATGATATCATAAATAACTCGGTAGGTTCTTACATCAACTTCTTCCTCTTTTGCCAAGTCTAGTGCATTGATATTGGGTCTTACATTAAATCCAATGACTAGGGCATCAGATGCGCTGGCTAGGTTAATATCTCCCTCATTAATACCCCCAGCTCCTTGGTGGATAATATTAATTTTAACCTCTTCATTGGACAATTTTAACAAGGATTGACAAACTGCTTCCACGGACCCTTTAACATCTGCCTTAACAATAATGTTCAGATCCTTAAGTTCTCCCTCTTTAATCCGGTCAAAAAGATTGTCTAAAGAAACTTTATTGGAATTGGTTAATTTTTCTTCCCTATCTTGGGCGATATTCTTTTCAGCAATTTCTCGGGCAAGTTTATCGTCTTCTACAGCATAAATTTGGTCTCCAGCATTAGGAACTTCGTTTAAGCCTAAGACTACCACAGGAGTAGATGGACCAGCTTTTTTTACATTGCGATGCTTATCATCTGTCATTGCTCGAATACGACCATGGGCTTGTCCTGAAACAATGCTGTCACCAAAACGTAGAGTTCCTTTTTGAACCAGAATCGTAGCCATGGGGCCTTTTCCTTTATCTAATTGGGCTTCTACTACTGTTCCTACGGCTCTACGATTTGGATTTGCCTTTAATTCTTGCATTTCAGCAACTAGAAGAACCATTTCAAGTAATTCTTGAATTCCTTCCTTAGTCTTGGAGCTAACAGGAACCATAATGGTGTCGCCACCCCAAGCCTCTGGAATCAATTCGTATTCAGATAATTCTTGATAGACTCTTTCTGGATTAGCTGTATCCTTATCAATTTTTGTAATAGCTACTATAATTGGTACATTGGCAGCTCTAGCATGGTTAATCGCTTCTACAGTTTGAGGCATGACCCCATCATCTGCGGCTACCACTAAAATGGCAATGTCTGTTGACTGGGCTCCTCTTAGCCTCATAGCAGTAAAAGCCTCGTGACCTGGAGTGTCTAAAAAGGTTACCTTTTTATTGCCCACATTCACCATATAGGCGCCAATATGTTGGGTAATTCCACCGGCTTCACCTTCAGTAACCCTACTTTGCTTGATGACATCCAGTAAAGAAGTCTTCCCATGGTCAACATGCCCCATAACTGTTACAACAGGAGGTCTTGACTTTAAGAAGTTTGGATTGTCTTCATAGTCTAAATTGTAGCTTTCTTCAATGCTTTCGACTTCTTCCGGCTCTTCAATTATAATTTCTTTTCCCAGTTCGTCTCCTAGTAAAATCACTAAATCTTCATCTAGAGATTCGTTTTGTGTCATCATGAGTCCCAGACCCATAAGTTTTGTGATCACTTGAGCTACTGGGGTTTTTGTTTCCTCAGCAAAGTCTTTTACTGAAATTGGTACTTGAATTCTAATTTCTGTGTTTTCCTTTTCTCTCAATTCTTTTTCTTTTTGTTTTTGTTTTTCTCTGGCAGTCTTCCCGGTTCTATGAGGTTTTCTTTTTTTACGACGTTGGTCGTTTGTATTTTTTACATCTCCAGTAGATTGCTTGTCATTCTTATTTGCTTTTTTATTAGATTGTGTTGCCTTATCTTGCTTTTTATTGTCTATAGACTTATTTTTAACTTCATTTCTTTGGTGGGTATTTTGTGGTCCCTTCCTGGATTCTTTCTTATTCTTTCCATCACCTGAAGTTTTACTATTTACATTTTTTTGTTTTTTTGGTGTGTTTTGATGATGGGAGGACTTTTCTTTTTTCTCTTTTGGTTGATCAATAGTTTTTTTAGCCTGACTGTTTTTAGCTGGGCTCTTCTTCGCCTTAGTTGCTTCAGCTTTGGCTGTCTGCTTCCCCGATTTGACTGCTTGTTTTACCTTACTTACTTCTTTTTCATCTAAAGAACTTAAATTGCTCTTTGCTTGTATATCTATCTTTTCAAGTATCTTTAACAAGTCTGAACTACTGATACCTAATTCTTTTGCCAATGCGTGAACTCTAATTTTCGCCATTGGACGCACCTCCTTTAAACTAGGACATTACTCTTTCATCGAATCCTCCAACTCGTGTAATATTTCTTCTGGCACATCGACCTTTAAAGAACGATTCAGGGCCTTTGAACGAATTGCTTTCTCTAAACAATTGATATCATTACACAAATACGCTCCTCTACCATTGCTCTTGTTGCTTTTATCCACAAAGATTTCGCCGGTATTGGTTTTAACAATGCGTATTAATTCTTTCTTTTCTTTGTTTTCATGACAACCGATGCATTGTCGCATGGGTGTTTTTTTTGACTTTGCCATGATCCTCCCCAAACATTACCAATTTATAACTTTCTTATTCATCTTCTGAATCAATGGTTTGGTCTTCTTCCTCTTCCATATCCTCTTCAAGGTCTTCAATTTCCAAGTCAAAATTGTCTTCTAAGTCTTCTTCTAGGCTATCTTCTTGATCTTCTTGATCTAGATCTTCAAGTAAGGCATCTGCCTTATTCGCTTCTGCGAATTGTTGTCTTAGCTCTTCTTTTGTCAAGTTTTCTTCTTCCAAGAACTCTTCAAACTGGCTTTCAGATTTTATGTCAATTTTCCAATTTGTTAATTTAGCTGCCAAGCGGGCATTTTGTCCTTCTTTTCCAATAGCCAAGCTAAGTTGATAGTCCGGAACCACCACCAAAGCTTCTTTTTCTCGTTCTTTAATAAAAACATCCACAACCTTGGATGGACTCAAAGCATTGGCGATAAATTCCGCAATATCTTTTTCGTAAATTACAATATCAATTTTTTCATTATAAAGTTGGTCTACAATGGTCTTGACACGGTTTCCTTTAAAACCAACGCATGCTCCTAGGGGATCAATTGAAGGATCTTTTGAAAAAACTGCAATTTTAGTTCTAGATCCTGCTTCTCTGGCAATGGAATAAATTTCAACAACTCCGTCAAGGATTTCCGGTACTTCCATTTCAAATAAACGCTTGATTAAATTGGGATGAGATCTTGATAGGATAACTTGAGGTCCCTTGGGTGTCCGACGAACTTCTAAAAGGAGCAGCTTAAATCTTTCTCCTTGCCCGTAATGCTCTCCTGGAATTTGTTCTTGAAAAGGTAAAAGAGCTTCTGTTTTTCCTAAGTCAAAGAATACATTCCGATTGCTGACTCTCCGCACCTCTCCAGTTATGATTTCATTTTCTCTATCCGTATAGTCTTCAAAAATAACATCTCTTTCAGCATCCTTAATACGCTGAATGACCACTTGTTTAGCTGTTTGTGCTGCAATTCGGCCAAAATTTTCAGGTTCCAATCGTATACGAACTGTATCTCCTAATTGGTAGCTGGCATTAATTGCTTGAGCATCTGAAAGTGTAATTTCCAGGTTATTATCTGTAAGATCTCCGTTCTCTACAACTTCTTTTAAAGCATAAAGAGCAACGTCTCCTGTTTCACGGTTCATCTCTACATCTACATTTTGTGCAGATCCGAAATTCTTCTTATAACTTGAAACCAAGGCAGACTCTAGGGCTTCAAAAATAATCTCTTTGTCTACACCCTTTTCTCTCTCTATTTCTTCAAGCGCTAATATAAATTCTTGATTCATTATACCTCCTAAAACTCAATCACTTGTCGCATCAAGGATATAGCTTCTCTAGGAATTCTCTCTTCAGAAGAGTCTGTTCGAATGACCACTTCTTCCTCGGAATAATCTGCGATTTCTCCAATAAGATCTTTTTTATTGTTCACTTTTTTATAGAGTTTGATCTCTACCTTCTTACCTAAATTTCTTCTAAGATCATCATCTGATTTAATTGGTCTATCTAGGCCAGGAGAGGCAACTTCAATAAAGTAGGGCCCGTCACTAATGTCTAATTCTGCCACTTTCTTATCATAGCTTCGGCTAAATTCAACACAATGGTCTAGACTTGTTCCCTCAGTATTATAAATAATTACTTCAATATGAAGCCCATCATCAGACTTTTTACAGTTTAATTCAACCAATTCATCGTCCATTTCCAAGGCTGTCTTTTCCGCTATTTTTTTTAGTTCTTTAATAATTGAATGCTCCATACTCCTCCCTTCGTAAAAAAACTAGAGTGGAAGCCCACTCTAGTTACAATCCTACCTATTTCTTATTACAAGTATACCATAAATCTAAGGATATTTAAAGTGTAAATATACTTAATTGGTCACTATCTGGCAATTTATCCAAGCAGTGATTTTCTTTTAAAAGTTCAACAACTGTCTTCGATGCCTTTGTCCGATTTGTAAAATCTTCAATAGAGATAAATTCACTGACTTGTCTTTGTTCCACGATTTGTTCTGCAACAGCTTGACCTAGTCCCGCCATCGCTTGTAGGGGAAGCAATATACCTTGGTCTTTTACTGTAAAATTACTAGCCATAGATTGGTATAAGTCCACATTGTAAAATTTATATCCCCGGCTGAGCATTTCTAAAGCGACTTCTAAAACAGTTTGTTCATTTTTTTCCTTAGTCGTAAGTTTCACTTCTTTTTGGGCGAATTTCAACTGGTCCAAACGATCTTGTACAGCCTGGGGTCCCCTAAGACAAACTTCAGCATTAAAATCTGCTACTTTTTGAGAAAAATAACTAGCATAAAATGCCTCGGGATAATTAATTTTATAGTAAGCGATTCGGAAGCTCATCATTACATAAGCCACAGCATGGGCTTTAGGAAACATATATTTAATCTTTTCACATGAACTGATATACCATTTGGGAAGGGATAGTTTTAGCATCTTCTCATAGTATTTATCCGGGATGCCCTTTCCTTTTCTTACTTTTTCCATAACGTCGAAGGCCATCTTATTATCAGCCCCTGCGTTCATTAAATAAACCATAATATCTTCACGAGTAGAAATAACCTCGCTTAATGTCGCCTGATTGTTTTCTACTAGACTCTGAGCATTACCAATCCAAACATCTGTCCCATGGGAAAGCCCACTAATTCGAACTAGTTCAGAAAAGTTCTTGGGTTTGGTGTCTATCAACATCTTGCGGACAAATTCTGTCCCAAATTCAGGAATCCCTAGAGTCCCTGTAGAACATTGGAAAATAGATTCATCACAATGTAGGGCCTCTGTGGACCGAAAAAGAGAAAGCACCTCTTCATCATCCAAGCGAATTTCACTGGACATAAAGCCTGTATAATCTTCCAACATCTTAATAATAGTAGGGGTATCATGGCCTAAAATATCTAACTTTAAGATGTTTTCGCTAATGGAATGGTATTCAAAATGAGTTGTAATTCGGCCAGAAGATTTGTCATTGGCCGGATATTGGATGGGAGTAAAATCATGGATATCCATATTTTTAGGACAAATCATAATCCCGCCAGGATGTTGACCGCTGGTCCTTTTTACCCCTACGCAGCCACTGACTAAACGATTAATTTCCGCTCTAGGAGTTTGTTTTTCTCTGTCTTCAATAAAGTGTTTAACAAATCCATAGGCTGTTTTATCTGCCAAAGTTCCTATGGTCCCAGCCCGAAAAACATAACCTTCCCCGAAAAGTTCTTCTACATACTTATGTGCCGTAGGTTGATATTCACCTGCAAAGTTTAAGTCAATATCCGGTTCCTTGTCTCCATAAAAGCCTAAGAAAACTTCAAAGGGAATATCATGGCCTTCTTTGACCATGGGAACATGGCAGTGGGGGCAATTTTTATCAGGTAAATCCACCCCTGATCCCCCTGTCTTATTGTCTGAAAATTCCGTGTGCTTACATTGTGGACAAACATAATGGGCTGGTAATGGGTTTACTTCTGTAATCCCACTCATAGTAGCCACTAGCGAAGATCCTACAGACCCCCTTGAGCCTACATAGTAACCATCCGAATTGGACTTGGCCACTAACTCATGGGCAATCATATACATCACTGCATATCCATTGGATATAATAGAATTAAGTTCTTTTTCCAATCTCTTTTCTATAATTTCTGGCAAAGGATTCCCATATTTTTTGTGGGCATTGTCATAAGTCATTTTCTTTAAATTTTCTTCCGCCCCTTCAATAGAAGGCGGATATTTCCCTGATGGGATTGGATCAAATTTTTCAATTTTTTCATAGATTTTTCGCGGATTTTCTATGACAATCTTTTTAGCTAGGTCTTCTCCTAAAAAACTAAAATCTTCTAGCATTTCATCTGTTGTCCTAAAGTGCAAAGATTCATGGGGTATTTGAGAAGGCCGCATATTTTTATAGGTTCCAGCCATTAAAATTCTTCGAAAAATATCATCTTCTGGTTCCAAATAATGGACGTCCCCTGTTGCAATAACGGGTATATTTAATTTTTCTCCGATGTCTACAATCATCCTAATCAAGCTTTTTAATTCTTCTACAGAGGCAATCATACCAGATTGGATGAGCTTATGATACTGGTCTAAAGGTTGAATTTCTAAATAATCATAAAATTTTGCATACTGGCAAAGTTGGTTAAAATCCAAGCCTTGAAGAATTTTTTGAAAGAACTCACTGTTTTGGCAAGCACTCCCCAGTAAAAGCCCCTCCCTTTTCTCCAAAAGGTCTGATTTTAAAATTTTAGGCTCCCGATAAAAAGTTTCAATGTGGGATTTAGATACTAATAGGTATAGGTTCTTTAAGCCAATTTTATTTTTTGCCAAAAGAACAAGGTGTCTAGGTCTCTCTTTTTTAAAATCTTGCTGGCTTTTGGCTCCCAAAAAGTCTGTGATAGACTTTTTGCCATCTTTTTCAGCTAGGCCCATTAGCTTGATAAATAATTCAGCCGTGGCTTCCGCATCATTAACAGCCCTATGGGCGTTTATGAGTGAAATGCCCATTTTCTTACACAAAGTACCTAGCTTATAATTTTTGGTCTTTGGAATATAATTTTTGGCCAGTTCCAAAGTATCCATATAAGCCCTTTGGAAGTCGTATCCATTTCTTTCAAATGACTTTGTCATAAAAGCCATATCAAAGGACGCATTGTGAGCGACCATAATACAATTTTTGGTAAAGTCTAGGAAGCTTTGGGCAACGCCTTCAAAGCTAGGCTCATTAGCTACCATTTCATTGCTTATTGAGGTTAGCTCCACAACTCTTGGTGGAATGGGTTTTAGCGGATTAATCAGTTGACTAAAACGGTCTACCACCCTGCCATTTTTTACCTTTACGGCTCCAATTTCTGTAATCCGGTCATGGATTGGAGAAAATCCTGTGGTTTCAACGTCAAAGACTACAAACTCTGGATTATCTTTATTAAAAGGCTGGTCTCCATGAAGAAGAGGAATGTCATCATCTATTATATTGGCCTCCATGCCATAAATTACGTGCATATCAAAGTCTTTAGATGCCTGCATGGCCTCAGGAAAGCTTTGAACCACAGCGTGGTCTGTAATGGCGATGGCAGGGTGCCCCCATTCTGCTGCTTGTTTGATAAAGTCTTTGGCTGTATTCATTCCATCCATAGAACTCATTTTAGTATGCAGATGTAATTCAATTCGTTTTTCTTCAGCAGTATCTTTCCTTTGGATTTTATCCTGTAACTCCAAGTGTTCCAACTTAATAACAGGCCCATGTTCAAAGGAGTCCATCTCTAATTTTCCAGCAATTAAAACTGTACTTCCCTTTTTTACATGGTCAAAAAAATCATCTTTTTTCTTTCTATCTGAGAAAAATGTTTTCGCTGTATAAGAAGTTTTTTTATCTGTCAGGGAAAATTTGACAATATAATTTTTTTTATTATTTCGGCTGAACTCAATACAATCCAGCTCAAATACTTCCCCCTGTAAATAAAATCCCTTACTATAAATATCAATTTCATCAAAGGACATAAGGGGATAAGATCTCTTCTTTCCAATTTGGTAACCATCTTCCAAGGATTTAGCAATGGGTTGTTTTTTGGGAATGGGGCAATGGATTTGTGTCTCTTTTGCCATAGTAGACTCTGCTTTTTTTAGGTCCTTGACATAGTCTTTAAGGTCTGGGTTCTCCTCTAGCAAAACTAGAGAAACTTCTTTTTTATAAATCCTTGCAACTTGATCTACCAATACCTTAAAATATTGACTCTTGTTACAATTTTCATATAAAACTTGGTTTGGGACTAGGATTTCTACAAGATTGTCTTTTTCAATAAGATTTTGATCTTGCAGCCAGGCACAAGAGGAAGGTTCCTTCTTATAAATATAATTCAGGATATATTGTCTACAAGTTTCTCCCGAAGATTCTTGGACTCTTTTCCAAAGGACGGTATGGTCTTGGAACTTCCTTTCAAGAGCTTCTTGACATTTTTTTAAAAGTTCCAAATCCTCCTCTCCCTTAAAAAGAATTTCTAGGCACTTTTGGTCCTCATAATAGTAGACTTTCTCAATTTTTAAATCTACAATTTTTTCTGGTCCTGGATCAAGTCCCAGTTTTTGGAATAATTCTAAAAGGTTCATTTTAATATCTTTCTATTTCCTCAAATAAAGCCTTTAACAGGTTTTCTTCCTCTACTGTACGAATAATTTTTCCCTTGCTAAAGATAATCCCCTTTCCTTTTCCTCCACTAATGCCAAAATCAGCTTCCCTTGCCTCTCCCGGGCCATTAACCGGACAACCCATAATGGCTATTTTTAAAGGCCTTTTATAATTCTTAAAAGCTTCTTGAGCTTCATTGACAAGAGGAATTAAGTCTATATCAGTCCGAGCACAGGTTGGGCAGGAAATAATTTCTACCCCTTCCTTTCTCAACCCCAAGGTTCTTAGCAAGATTTTCCCAGCTTCTACCTCCCTACAAGGATCATCCGTTAAGGAAATCCGAATGGTATCTCCAATTCCATCATGTAACAGAGATCCTATTCCTACAGAGGATTTAATTAGCCCCTGTTCCTTGTTGCCAGCTTCAGTAATGCCCAGATGAAGGGGGTAATCAGTCATAGAAGCAAACTTTCGATTCACTTCAATGCTTTGATTTACATCTGAAGACTTAATAGAAACCTTAATATCTGAAAAACCTAGGGACTCTAGTATCTTTACCTCATCCAAAGCACTGTAACATAGGGAATCAACATTGACCCCATGATATTTTTCAATATACTTTTGATGAACAGAGCCAGAGTTAACACCAACCCGGATAGAGATTCCCGCCTCTTTGGCCGAATCTACAATTTCTTTAACTTTCCATTTTTCTCCAATATTTCCAGGATTAATCCGCAAGCCATCGACACCATATTGAATGGCATAAAGGGCTAATTGGTAATTAAATTGAATATCGGCAATGGTAGGGATGTGGATTCGCTTTTTAATTTCAGGAATAACCTTAGCATCTTCTTCTGAATTAATCGCAAAGCGAACAATATCACACCCCGCTTCCTCCAAAGCTAGAATTTGCCTTACCGTTGCCTCCAAATCACTAGTCTTTGTGTTTGTCATAGATTGAATAGAAATAGGGGCATCACCACCAATGGCAACATCCCCTACAAAAATTTGTCTCGTTTTTCTACGCATAAATCCCCTCAACCTTTAAAAAATTCTCTTTAAATCACTAAAAATAGTAATGTATAGCATTAAGCCAAATAATAAAACCATGCCAGCAATAGTAATTAATGCTTCCTTGTTCCCATCAACAGGCTTGCCTCGAACTGCTTCAATCAAAAGAAAGACCAGCTTTCCCCCATCTAGAGCTGGAATGGGTAAGAGGTTGACTACCCCTAAATTTGCACTGATAATTCCTAGAATGTAGAGGAGAGATCCAAGGCCCATGGCAGCTGACTGACCAATTACTTGGATTACCCCTACTGGACCAGCCAACATTTGTGTTTGGAAACTTCCCGAAAAAATCATCTTAAAAACACTAAAAATCCCAACAATAACCCCAAGAGTCATAGAAAAAGAACCCTTTAAAGCTTCCAGGGGATTATGTTGATTTTGAAAAGTAATTCCTACAACCTGCCGGTTGTTTTCTGTTTTTGTTTCTAGCTTGGCTTTTCTTATTTGACCATCCCGCTTGTAAATTAAATCAACAGACTTTGCGCGAGAAATCTCTTCTGTAACCTGTCTTCCAGAATCCACCTTAAACCCGTTAACTTCAACAATTTGATCTCCTGCTTTGAGTCCTGCTTCCATGGCCGGATAGTGGTCTACTGTCTGACTGATAGTATTGGTAGGCGTCCCCATAAGAAGTAAAGCTAGAAAAAATGCCACAAGAGCTAAGATAAAGTTCATAGCAGCACCAGCTACAACTACTAGGGCTCTGGAACCTATAGTGGCCTTTTCAAAACTCCTTGGATCTTGGGACTCCCCATTTTCTCCTTCCATGGCACAATAGCCACCTATAGGCAAGGCCCGTAAGGAATACATTGTTTCTCCTTTTTTCTTTTGGTAAATTTTTGGCCCCATACCTATAGAAAATTCATTGACACGAATCCCAACTTTTTTTGCGACAAAAAAATGCCCAAACTCATGCAATAATACAACTAATAAAAATACAACAATTGAACTAATTAATGTCGCCATATCTACTCCCAACTATTTAATCATCACTTGTACAAAAATTGAAATTAAGGCAATAACGGGAATACTAGAATCAAAACGATCTAAAAATCCCCCATGCCCCGGTAGTATTTTCCCATAGTCCTTAATACCTGTTATCCTCTTAATTTTTGAAGCAAACAAATCTCCAAACTGAGAAACTACAGATGCCAACAAGGTTAATAAAATCAAGCTTAGTTTATAGTCCATATGGAGATAGCTAAAATAAATCCAGCTTAAAAGGAGGGCTCCAAAAATTCCGCCCAAAGCTCCTTCTATAGACTTCTTTGGACTCAATTTAGGAATCAACTTGTGTTTGCCAAATAGAACCCCTATTAAATAAGCAAAGGTATCTGTTCCAAAGGACAATATCCAAATCCAATACATCCATATGGTATGGTCCAGGTGAGATAATTGAAAAATGCTAAAAGGTATATAGACTAAAACAAAACTATATAAGCCCAAATCCAGCAATTTAATTTGATCTAATAAAACAAAGGCAATAATCAAAATAAAGAGAATGGATAAAAGTCCCAGAGCCAAATTATTATAAATAGAAATGGCAAAAAATAGAATGCTGTTAAAAAGGACAAGAAGAGGAAAAGATAGGTTGATGTCAATATTACTCAAGCTATTTCGAATCTCCCATAGCATGCCTAAAGACAAGATGAATAAAGCCTCCTTCAATAGGTTACCACCTTGACTCAAGATAAAGGCAAAAATAATAATTCCAATAACTGCTGTTATTGTTCTTTTTAGAAAATCAGACATTTATTCCCCCAAATCGTCTTTGTCGTTTGGCATATTCTTCTAAAGCTTCCATATATTTTTCTTTGGTAAAGTCTGGCCATAAAGTATCCGAAAACCAAAGCTCTGCATAGGCACATTGGTATAATAAAAAGTTACTTATCCGATATTCTCCACTTGGTCGGATTAGAAAATCAACCATTTCCTGTCCCCGGGTGTCTAAGTGGTTCTCAAAATCTTCCTGACTGATTGTAAGAGGGTCTCTACCCTGGTCAATAAAATCTTTTAACGTTTTTTTTACGGCACGAAAAATTTCATCTTGACTTCCATAGTTTAATCCGATATTTAATATCATTTTATCATTATTTTTGGTTTTCAACAACGCCAAGTTAATTTCCTCTTGAAGTGGTTTTGAAAGTTTAGATAGATCCCCAAGTATGTTTAAGCGAATACCATTGTCTTTTAAATCATCAGAATTATTTTTTAAGTATTGCTCCAATAACTTCATGATATTTTTAACCTCTTTTTCAGGCCTTTTCCAGTTTTCTGTTGAAAAAGCAAATAAGGACAAGTTCTTTATTCCTAGGTTCCCACTAGTTTCAATAATTTCTTTTACCCTGGAAGCCCCGGCCTTATGGCCTGCTGTTCTGGGTAAGTTTCTTTTTTTCGCCCAGCGGCCATTACCGTCCATAATAATAGCTACGTGTTTTGGTAAGTTCAAAAGCTCCATAAAATCTCCTTAATATAAAAAACTCCCCTAAGGGAGTTCTTTATATTTCTAATAACTCTTTTTCTTTTCTCTCCACTACAGCATCAATTTCTTTAATATATTTGTCTGTAAGGTCTTGAATATCTTTTTCTGCTACTTTTAATTCATCTTCAGAAATTTCTTTATCTTTTTCCATTTTTTTCACAGAATCAACCATTTCACGTCTTATATTCCGAATAGCAACTTTGGAATCTTCTCCATCCTTCTTGACAACTTTGATTAATTCTTTTCTTCTTTCCTCAGTCAGTTGTGGAATCACTAATCGAACAAGCTTGCCATCATTAGATGGATTTAAGCCAAGGTCGCTTTTTAAAATTGCCTTTTCAATTTCTGGTATTGCATTTGCATCCCAAGGTTGAATTGTTAAAAGTCTTGGTTCTGGTGCTGAAATTCCAGCCATTTGGTTTAATGGTGTACTTTGTCCATAATAGTCAACATGAATACGATCTAATAAGGTTGGATTGGCACGTCCAGCTCGAATGGCTTGTAGGTCCTCCTCCAAGACTTGAATGGTCTTTTTCATACGGCCTGTAGCATCATTTTTTATATCAGAAATCATGAGAATCTCCTTACTTTACATTTGTTCCTATTGTAGAGCCTTTTACAACATCTACAATATTGGAAGGTTCATCAATACCAAAAACAATTAAAGGAATCTTATTATCCATGCATAAGCTTGTAGCTGTTGAATCCATTATTTTCAATTCTCTTTTTAGAATTTCGAAATAGGTTAATTCGTCAAACTTTCTTGCATTTTTATTGACTTTAGGATCAGAATCATAAATTCCATCCACACCTTTTTTGGCTAATAAGATTACATCTGCATCTATTTCTGCAGCCCTTAATGCTGCTGTTGTATCTGTAGAGAAATATGGGTTTCCCGTTCCTCCGGCAAAGATAACAATGCGGCCTTTTTCAAGGTGGCGTATGGCCCTTCTTCGAATATAAGGCTCAGCAACCTGTTTCATTTCAATGGCCGTTTGCACTCTTGTCACAGCATTTAACCCCTCTAAGGCATCCTGCAATGCCAAGGCATTCATTACCGTTCCAAGCATTCCCATATAATCAGAGGTCGCACGGTCCATGTTTCCGGAATCGCGTCCACGCCAAAAATTTCCACCACCAACTACGATACTCGTTTCAACTCCCAAATCATGCACTTCTTTAACTTTTTCAGCAATCACTTGGACAATATCGGTGTCAATTCCGACCCCCGCATTGCCAGCCATTGCTTCCCCACTCAGTTTAAGAACTACTCTGGAATACTTAGGACCCATAAGACCTCCTTATTATTCGTTTGTTCCCATTTGTTTTGCTACTTCTTCAGCAAAATCTTCTTCTTTCTTTTCTAAGCCTTCTCCAACTTCAAAACGTACGAACCGACGAATCTTAATGTTTTCACCGATTTTAGAAATTAAGTTGTTTAAGACATCTTGAACTTTTAAATCTCCATCTTTAATGAAGTGTTGGTCAAGTAGACAAATTTCTTCATAGTATTTTTCTAAACGACCTTCTACCATTTTTTCAATGATTTTTTCAGGTTTATTTTCATGTCTTGCTTGTTCAGTTAAAACTTCTCTTTCATGTTCAATTAGTTCAGCAGGCACTTCTTCTCTAGAAACATATTTAGGGTTTACCGCTGCAACTTGCATAGCCATGTCTTTAACAAAGCTCTTGAATTCTTCATTTTTTGCAACAAAGTCTGTTTCAGAGTTTACTTCAATTAAAACCCCAATACGTCCACCGTGAATATAAGAATCTACTAATCCTTCAGATGCAATTCTTCCAGCCTTTTTAGCAACACTTGCTAGACCCTTTTCTCTTAATAGGTCAATAGCCTTTTCAATGTCTCCATTAGTTTCTGTTAGAGCCTTTTTACAGTCCATCATCCCTGCGCCGGTTTGTTCACGTAATTCTTTTACCATTTTTGCTGTAACTGCCATAATATCCTCTCCATCCTTTCATAAAAAAAGAGTTCCCAAAGGCAGGAACCCTATTTAATTGCTTAAGCTTCGACTTCTTCTGTTGTTTCTTCCTCGTCTTCTGGTTCTTGGCTTGATTCTTCAGAATCTTGAAGTCCTTGTTTTCCTTCAATAACTGCATTTGCCATAGTTTCAGTGATTAATTTTACCGCACGAATTGCATCGTCATTTCCAGGAATTGGATAGTCAACTTCATCTGGATCGCAATTTGTATCTAGAATACCAATTACTGGAATTCCTAAAATTTGAGCTTCTTTTACTGCAATTTGTTCTTTTTTGGGGTCAACAATATAAATTGCATCAGGCATTCCATTCATATTCTTGATCCCACCTAAGAATTTTTCAAGACGTTCAGCTTCATGACGTAATTTAATGACTTCTTTCTTTGGAAGTACATCAAAAGTTCCGTCTTCTTCCATACGTTCTAATTCTTCTAGACGGTCAATTCTCTTACGAATTGTTTTATAATTAGTTAATAGCCCCCCTAACCAACGTTGGTTAATGTAAGGCATACCACACTTGTTTGCTTCTTTACCAATTGCATCTTGGGCTTGTTTCTTTGTTCCTACAAACAAAATTTCTCCACCATTTGCTGCAATTTCTCGAACATAATCATAGGCTTCTTCGATTTTCTTTACAGTCTTTTGTAGATCAATGATATAAATACCATTTCTTTCTGTAAAGATATACTTTGCCATTTTAGGGTTCCATCTTCTTGTTTGGTGTCCAAAATGTACACCTGCCTCTAACAGGCTTTTCATACTAACTACTGACATAGTTCCTCCTTTTGTTTTTTCCTCCATCTTTTTTAGCGTTTTGCAAACCTTAAAGGCAACTACAAAACATCGAAAGATGTGTGTATTCATTTCTTTGTTATTCTACCATAGAACAGGTGGGAATACAAGAAAAATCATAGTTTTAACTTGGAATTTTTTGGTATATAATAAATATGTTATCTTGAAAATATATAGGAGGTAAAAATGGATTTTCGTTTTAATGAGTATGCTAAAGTTCTAATCCTTAAGGGGGTTAATATACAAGTTGATCAAAAGTTAGTTATTCGCTGCCCAATTGAGGCTGCTTTCTTTGCTGAAATGTGTGCTAAAATTGCCTATGAAGAAGGTGCTAGGGAAGTCGAGGTGCTTTGGAATGATGAAAAACTCACTCAATTGAACTACCACTACATGTCCCAAGAAAATCTTTCAAAAGTTAGTAAAACCCTGCAAACCCAATATGAAGAATATCGTCAAGACAATATTGCCCTATTGAGTTTGGTGGGCCAAGACCCCTCCCTATTGAAAGAAATTGATGCCAATAAAATTAAAAGTGCCAGCACTGCTCGCTCAATTGCTTTAAAAAGTTTCAATGAAGATATGATGAGCGACCAACACCAATGGTGTGTCGCCGGTGTCGCTGTAAAAAGTTGGGCCAAACACCTATTCCCTGAATTAAGTGATGACCAGGCCTTAGAAAAACTATGGGAGCAAATTTTCTCCACTAGCCGAGTGGATGACCATACCTTGGAAAATTGGGAAAACCACCTCAGTCGCCTCAACGCCCTAGCTGATAAATTAAACCACTATCAATTTGATTCCTTGATCTACAAAAACTCCCTTGGAACAGATCTCACCATCGGTCTACCGGAAAATCATATTTGGTCTGCTGCTGATTCAAAGACTCCAAAAAATATTCCCTTTGTTCCAAATATTCCAACAGAAGAAGTTTTTACCCTACCCCATAGGGACCGAGTTGATGGTCTTGTTTATTCCACAAAGCCCTTTAACTATGGAGGAAACATCATTCGTGACTTTAAATTAAAATTTGAAGAAGGAAAAGTCGTAGAATTCGATGCCAAAGAAGGTCGAGATATCTTGGCTAAATTAATCGATACCGACGAGGGATCCAAGCGCCTAGGAGAAGTGGCCCTAGTTCCCTATGACTCCCCCATTTCCAATACAAACTTGCTCTTTTACAATACCTTATATGATGAAAACGCCTCATGTCACTTAGCTATTGGCAAGGCCTATCCCACTTGTTTAGCAGGTTTTGAAAACCTATCTTCCCAAGATCTCCTTGCAAGAGGAGCCAATGACTCTTTGGTTCATGAAGATTTTATGGTAGGATCTAAGGACCTCAGCATCATTGGGATGACAAAAGATGGTAAAGAAGTTCAAATCTTTGAAAATGGAAACTTTTCCAAGGAATTTTAAATAAATAATCAATTGCGAAGTGTCTAGGATGAAGCATCCTAGACACTTTTTAGTTTACCCCGGAATCTAGACTACATAAGTGATGATCAGCCTCTGTCCTGTTTTAAGTTTATTTGTGTATCCAAACTGCCTGTATTTAAGTTATATAAAAATTTTCATGGAGTATTTAATGAATATGTAAGGTAGTATAAGTTATAATAAACGTGTCCTAAAACATCTTTATTATTCCATAGACTTGTGCTGTCACTGTCAACTAACTAAAGATAAAGAAAAAAAGCGTGTAAGTTTTAAAACTTACACGCTTTTTTTCTTTATGGTGCGGGAAAGAGGACTTGAACCCCCACGTCAAAGACACTAGATCCTAAGTCTAGCGCGTCTGCCAATTCCGCCATTCCCGCATCTTGGTGATCCATCCGCGACTCGAACGCGGGACCCCCTGATTAAAAGTCAGGTGCTCTACCGACTGAGCTAATGGATCTCTGGGGTGGATAGTGGGATTCGAACCCACGACCTCCAGAGCCACAATCTGGCGCCCTAACCAACTAGGCCATACCCACCATCTGTCAAAATTGTATTGACAACATAAGATATCTTATCATCAACTATTCAGTGTGTCAATGGATAATTTTAATATTCTTTTAAATTTTTTTACCTTATCTTAAAACCTTCTTGAAGTATTCCCTAAGACCTACTAGAGCTCTACCTCGATGACTGATTTCATTTTTTCCATGAATCGTCATTTCAGCAAAAGAGATATTTTTTCCATCAGGTTGAAATATTGGATCATATCCAAAAGTTTTTGGTCCTTGTATTTCTTTTAGAATGGTTCCCTCACAAACTCCTTCAATAATCTCTTCTTGTCCTTTTGGATTAATTAAAACAAAGACTGTTTTAAAATAGGCTGATCGATCTTCTTGATTTTTTAAATTCTTTAAAACCTTCTTGATGTTTGCCTCATCATCATGGTTTCCTGCATAGCGGGCAGAATGAACTCCAGGCTCTCCTTTTAGGGCATGGATAAAAAGCCCCGTATCATCTGCTAGAATAAAGCATTCTGGAGCATATTCTCTCAAGGATTCAGCCTTTAATCTAGCATTTTCTTCTAGACTATCATACTTTTCATCCACCTGAATTTCCTTGTCTATAAAGTCCGACTTAGCATAGACTTCTAGGGGAAGTCCTTCCAAGGCTTCTTTTATTTCTAAAACTTTATTTTTATTGTCTGTTGATAAGATAAGCTTCTTCATTCAAACTCCACATAATTATTTACATATCTTTCGATACCGTTGGCTACTCCTTGAGCTAATTTTTCAATGTAGCTGTCTTGGGTGATATTTTTCATATCTTCTGGGCTAGAAACAAAACCTAACTCACAAAGAGCTGCAGGCATTTCTGTCCAGCGAAGAACAGCCAAATCTGGTCTTTTTTTCATGGACCGCATGGTTGAGCCTGTGGCCTTTTTCAACTCATCATGCAAAGCCTTGGCCAGGTGGACTTGTTCATGACTTTTAATCTTAACCTTATCTTCAGGCGCATAAAGAATTTCAATTCCACTGGCAAGTCCACTATTGGAAGAATTGAAATGGATGCTTACGAAGATTTCTGCTTGGTTTTCATTGGCAATTTCAGCTCTTTTTGCAAGACCTATATATTCATCCCTAGTTCTTGTTTCAATAACTTCGTAATTTTTGGACCGTAAGAGGTCTCCTAATCGACTTGTTACTTGAAGGGTCAAGTCTTTTTCTTTTACACTGGAATCTACAGAAGAAACGGCCCCACTATCTTTTCCACCATGGCCTGCGTCAATAACTACCGTTACAGGACCCTTGGCCTTCACCTTTTTGGAAATTTCTCTTTTCTCTGGTTCTACTTGGTCTGAGGCATCAACTTTTCCCCTTAAGTCTACTGCTTTATTATTAGTTTTTTCTGATGGTTTGCTTTCACTGCTTACCTGGTTGTCTTTTGTCTTCATAACAGAGACTGTTTTAATGTTAGATATAGAAGCTTGTTGTTTTTCTTGGTTCCATTCTACATTAAAATCTAGGGCTTCAGATAAAAATCGTAAAGGTACCATGGTTTTTGTTTCGTTTTCTTTAGGATAGCTAGCAAATACTGGAATGGATCCCTTATCAATTAGTTTTTTCTTACCATTAATATAAACTGCTCGACTATTAATTTGTAAGAGAACCTTCTTATCCCCCAAGGAAATTTGTGCCGTTTTATTTTGATTATTCCAAGCTACATTTGCTCCCATGGATTCTGTAATTTCTCGAATAGGTACTAAGGTCCTATTTTCGTAGGCAAATGGTGCAAATTTAGACTGTAAGTTATTCCCGTTTACTTCAACTTTTACAGGAGTAACATTTGTTCTTCTATTTTGAATAATTACAGATGTAGAATTTGCATGTATATTTTGTGAAAAAAGTATAAAACACAGTAATAAACCAACTATTTTTTTCATGGTATCCTCCTTCTAATATACTTTGAGAATACACTCTAAGGACATAAATGTCAATGATTCTTAACTATTGTTACTGTTTTGTAATAATTATTGTCCCTTAATTTTTAAGTAATAACTTTCCTCTTCATAAGATAGGTCATCCTCTAAAATCCGATAACCTCTTTTTACCACTTCTTCTTTTAAGTAATGTAAGTAATCCAGAGAATTACTTCTAGCTTTTAAGTTAAATGTATTATCCTTTTCTGTAATCTCATATTCAATTAGCCTCTGGTCTTGAAAATCTAAAAGAGGTCCTAAATCAAGCCTTGTCTGAGCCTGATTTGTCATAGGATTTTCCCTTGCCTCAATAAGATCTTTATAGTCTTTTTTTAAGGAGGCGTAATGAATAAGCATACCTAAAATAGTAATAGCAAGCAAAGCTGAAAGGAATAACTTGTATACATCCACATGAAGGCTTTTAAAAGCTGGAGTCTTTTCTTCTTTCAAGTCTTTTAAAGAAGGAGGTAAGAACTTCATTTCCTCTATATCCTTTATTTGAAATCTTTTTAAGAGATCCTTTCTCGTTTCCAGATTCACTTCCAGAAGGTCTTCTTGGCTTAGAGATTTTTTCACCTGCGAAATTCCTTCCATAAAGTAGATCATATAGTATTGGTCTAAAATTTCTTGATTCTCTAGATTTAATCTCTGGGACATAAATTTATAAGCTTTTTCTGGGCTTATTTTTTCTTTCTTTAAAAATTCAACCCAATCCTTGTTTAAAAAACTATAACTTTTAAAGCTTTCTTTGTTCTGATAAAAGATGATATCACTGGAGGTATAAATAAAAGAATGATCTGAAAGAGGCCTATCTAAAAGCTTTACTGGAAAATTTAAATCCATAAAACATTTTTCCAATAAATTCACTGTCTCTTTAGGATAATAGGAGATGTAACATCTTTTATCCCAAGACTTATAGGTTAATTTTTTTGTTTGGTCTAAGTTAATAGACAACTTCTCTTCTTGAAGCCGTTCTAAATCTTTACCCTCAGTTTTTGTTAGTTTGTCCATAGGATACTGAAAAGTCTTGAAGTTTTTCATAGGCATAAAGACGATTAGTTCCTGGATATCTTTATGTTCATCTAAAAATTGATGGATATGGTAGTAGAATTGATAATAATCTCGAATTTTCCCCTGCCTTACAATATCCCAGGGAAAAAAGTATTCCTGGCTTCCCACCTGGCTAGACAGAGTAAATCTGCCATTCTCTATCCTTAAAATGCCCTTCATATTTTCCACCACCTTAAAATATTTACAAAAATCCATCCCAGTATTAAAAAGGGTCCCAGAGGAAGTTTTTTATTTCTGGACCATCCCAAAAATAAAACCCCTATCAAGGCCACAACCCCTGCCAGGATAAATGAACTTGTTAGGTATCTATAAATATCCAAATTAGATTGACAGGCCAGGGCTAAGCTGCTGGCATAATCCTTGTCCCCATCTCCAAATCCGCCAAAAAACTTTTCAACTAGAAGAAAAAATAAAAAAACTAGGCAGCTCGTAAAAATTAGCTGGTAAGATCCTCTTTGGATTAAACTAAAAAGACTTTGTAAAAAAAGCCAGACCACGTCGCAAAGGTAAAAATCTCCCCTAACCAGGTCACCTATGCCCATTAAAACCCCATGACCTATGAAAAAAATATAAGTCAAAGCTAAATGAATCTCTGAGCTTGAGATACTGTAAAGGTGCCTATATAGTCCATAGGCAAAAATGTAGACCATATAGATGAAATAGGTCAGTTTGAGTCCCTTATCTCCTTTTCCGTTTTCTTTTATTTTCTTAAACCGAAAGAAATAAAAGCAGATATTAATTAAAATATAGATTAATAAAGCAAGCATTTTACTTATTTTTCTCAATTTCTCCTGGTATAACCTTGATAGCTCCAGTGGCCTTATCATATTCTACTGTAAAGGATTTTTCCTTTAAAAAGCGCGCTGGTTTAGGCAAATCTCCTTCAATATATTCCTTAAGTTGACTTACTGCCACTGTGTCTGCTTCTGGGTGGTCATTCAAATATAGAATAGCTGCATTTTTTAGCATCTTTACATTGGCATTATGGGTTAATATTTCTGCCGACCGATTCGTTTTTTGAAATCTTGGAATGGCTATAGATAAAAGTAAAGCAATAATTCCTATTACAATGACCATTTCTAATAAAGTGAATCCTTTTTTCTTTCTCATTTCATCCTCCTAAAATTGATTAATCATTTCAAACATGGGACTAATAATACTAATGATAATAAAGGCAACAACGACAGAAAGTAAAATTAACAAGACCGGCTCAATCAAGGTATTTAGTTTTTTGCATAGGTTTAAAAAGTCATTTTGATAAAGTAAGGAGCTATGGTTAAATGTTTCTTTTAACGATCCCGCCTCTTCTCCTACCCTGACCAAGGCTGGAAATGTTGGAAGAAAAATCTTTTGATGGGCCAAGCAATGCCATAAATCCCTACCTGCTACCAATTCTTTTTGAATTTGACTATAAACATCTTTAAGATAGAGATTGCTAGTAGATTTTTCCATAATAGCAAAGGCTGTTAAAATATCTTGTCCCCCCTGTAATAGCAGGTAGAGGTTTCTAGATAGGTGCATAGTTAACTGGTGTTGCTTTATTTTTGAAAAAAGCGGAAAGTGATAGGCAAGATAATCTACCCTATATTTAAAATTTTCATTTTTTAAGGCCAGGTAGAATAGTAGGATTAATCCTAAAAAAATTAGAAGAAAAGTCACAGAATAATTTCGAATCCCCCTGGCTAAAAAAAGAAGGACCTTTGTCTGCCAAGGTAAAATGACCTGTCTTTGGATAAAGAGTTCTTCAAAAATTGGCAAAACATGGATGGATAAAAATTGAACCATCCCTATCATTACTATAATTAAAAGAACGGGATAGCTAATGGCATTGGTGAAGGCTTTTTTTATGTCACTTTGTTGCTGGTAATATTCCCCTAGCTCTTTAAACATTTCCAACAACAAGCCTGAATTTTCCGCCACTTCAAAAGAAGAAATAAATAGGTCTGGCAACTTCCATTTTTTAAAAATAGCCGATAAATTTTCCCCTAAATACAATTGGTCTAAACAATCCTGATAAAATAAAACATGTTTCTTCTTTCTTGCCTGATCTTTTAATAATTTAAAAGTATCCGTTAAGCTCAGACCTCCCGATAGCAAAAAGTAACACTCTCTTGAAAAATTACTTAATTCATGCTCTGAAAAAACACGGGAACTAAACGAAAAAAATACTTGGGTGATTTTTATAGGTAGGATTTCCCTATTTTGCAAATAAAGAAGAGCCTCTTCTTTATTCTTGCAATTAATTTCCCCTGAAACAATCTCCTGGTCTTTGCTAAAACCCTTATATTTAAACTTCACCTTAATCTCCTAAATTGTATTTAAACAGCGATAGGCTTCATCTAAGCTAATGTTCCCATTAAGTAATTCTTCTTTTATACGATCTTTAAGGGTAGGAATTCCACGTTTTTTTAACTCAGTTCTCATATAAGCCAAGTCTTTTCCCCTGTTAATACAGTCTACCAACCAATCTTTAAATAAAATAATTTCAAAGACAGCCTTACGACCAAGATAGCCTTGGTTGCAATGCTGACACCCATGGGCCTGGTAAAGAAGGACTTCCTGGTCAAAAAAGGCCGGAACCTCCATCTTCACAGGCTGCCTACAGTAGGGGCAGAGAGTTGTAAGAAGTCTTTGAGCCACAATCCCCAAAAGACCATCGGCAATATAATAGGGCTGAATCCCCATTTCCTCCAATCGATAGACTGCAGAAATAGCATCCCTTGTATGTATAGTAGAAAAAATCAGCCGGCCTGTAATAGCTGCTCGAATGGCTATTTTGGCTGTTTCAGCATTTCGAATTTCCCCCACCATTAAAACATCTGGATCCTGCCTCAGCATGGTTCTTAGTCCCTGGGTAAAGTCCATGTGGACAACTGGATTTACCTGCATTTGGTTGATGCCTTCAATTTGATATTCGATAGGGTCTTCTATGGTCATAATATTCATAGACTCCTTGTTTATTTCTTGCAACAAGGTATAAATCGAAGTTGTTTTTCCTGAATTTGTAGGTCCCGTAAATAAAATTAATCCATTACTTTGTTTAAGTAGAAAGCTTAAATCTTCTCTTTGCTGATTATTTAAACCCAAACCTTTCATTGTTAAAAGCTCTGGCTTCTTTTTTAATAAGCGCAAAACTATTTTTTCTCCCTGGTATACCGGAGAGGTAGATAGGCGAATATCTACTTGGTCTTGCTTGTCCTCTATAAAAAAGCGACCATCTTGGGGAAGTTTCTTTTGGGAGATATCCAAACCTGCTAGGATTTTTAAGCGAACGAGTAATTTATCACTATAGGTCAAGGGCATGAACTTATAATTTTTTAACTTCCCATCAATTCGAAAGCGAATCCTTAGCTTGTCTGATAGAGGTTCGATATGGATGTCTGATGCTCCAGCCTCCAATCCATCTTTAATCATCTGGTTACTAAACTGGATTAGTTCATCCTCTTCCTCTTCATAAGCCAAGGCCAGGTCTCTTTCATCTGGCGAACTAGAATCTTTCTTAAATATGACCTGGCCTTCCTGATTCATAAAAACAACCTCTAAGTCAGTTAGACACTCAATGGCTTCCCTATATTTATCCGAATTTTCGAGACTCATCAAGTAAATTTTTCCATCTTCTTTTTTTATGACTTCTAACTTCCATTGCTTTAATTTCTCTTTTGTAATGATTTCATTCATGATTGCCTCATTTTTTGATATAGGAACAATCCCTATTATTGCATTGGAGACGCGTCCCCTTTCGAGTAACTCTTTTTGTCATAATGTCTCCACACTTGGGACATTTTTCAGCAGTAGGCTCATGCCAGGAGACAAAATCGCACTTGGGATAGTTGCTACAACCGTAAAACACACGCCCCTTTTTGCTCCTTCTCACTACAATTTCTCCATCCTTACACTTGGGACAAGCAAGGCCTATTTTTTCTTCCAAGGGTTTTGCATTTCGGCATTCTGGAAAACCTGGACAAGCTAAAAACTTTCCATATCTACCCATTTTTATTACCATATTCCGACCACATTTTTCGCATTTTTCATCCGTTACTTCATCTCGGATTTCCACTTCTTCGATTTCTTTTTCTGCCTTAACTAAATCTTTTTCCAAGACTTGGTAAATTTCCCGAACGAGTTGCTTCCAAGGAATTTTTCCTTCAGCAATTTCATCTAAAGACTTTTCCATACCTGCCGTGAAGTCTACATTAACTAAATCTGGGAAGTAGTTACTTAAAAGGTCATTAACAGTCATTCCTAATTCTGTCGGAGTAATTTTTTTCTGTTCTAAAACTGCATAGTAGCGGGTTAAAAGAGTACTCACCATGGATGCATAAGTTGAAGGTCGCCCAATTTGTAGGTCTTCTAAAGTCTTAATCAAGGACGCTTCATTGTACCTAGCCGGTGGCTGTGTAAAGTGTTGTTCACAGTCCAAAGACAAAACATCTACCAAGTCTTTTTCTTTTAATACTGGTAAATAGGCATCCTTGCTCTTGGCATAATGATAGACTCTTAAAAAACCATCAAAAGCAATTCTTGATCCTGTGCTTTTGAAGATGTGGTCTTTTGTATTGAATAAGGCGGTTATTGATTGGATTTGGGCAGGTGCCATTTGTGATGAAACAAAACGGTTCCAAATTAGTTCATACAATTTAAATTGATCTTTTGTCAGAGCATCTTTGATTTTTTCTGGAGTCCTCGTAACATCTGTGGGGCGGATACATTCGTGAGCATCTTGAATCCCTTCCTTTTTGGCAGTTTTTCTAAAGTTTGGTCCTAGGTAGTTAGCCCCATAATTGTCTTTAATGAAAGTTCGACAAGCATTTCTGGCCTGGTCTGAAATACGAGTTGAATCTGTACGCATGTAAGTAATTAAACCAACTGTTTTTTCTCCAGGAATATCAATTCCTTCATACAAACCTTGGGCCACTCGCATGGTTTTCTTAGTATTAAAATTTAGCCTCCGTGATCCTTCTTGTTGGAGGGTTGATGTAGTAAAGGGTTTAAAAGAAACTCGGTTCTTTTTTGATTCTTGCAGGCTATATACTTCAAGTTTTTTTACATTAACTTCATCATAGATTTTTTGAGCTTGGTCTTTTGTTTTAAAAGTCTTTTTTTCAACCTTGTCCCCTACTAATTGACCTATATAGGTGGAGTTGAACTTGCTTCTAGATTTTTTTAAAACTGCTTCAATGGTCCAGGATTCTTCTGGCTCAAACTGTTCAATCTCTTCTTCTCTCTCACAGATAAGCTTTAGAACTACGGATTGAACACGACCAGCTGAAAGTCCATTTTTAACCTTTTTCCATAGAAGAGGGCTAATTTTATAACCCACTATCCGGTCTAAAATTCTTCGGGCTTGTTGGGCATCTACTAAGTCCTCATCAATTTTTCTAGGCAACTTTATTTGTCTTTTAACCGTTTCTTCTGTAATTTCATTAAACTCTACCCGGATATCGTCGTTTAAATCTAGATCTAAGATATAAGCTAAATGCCAAGAAATGGCTTCTCCTTCCCGGTCCGGGTCAGTTGCTAAAAGAACATTATCTACTTTTTTTGCTTCTTTTTTTAATTCCTTAATCAAGGGTCCCTTGCCCCGGATATTGATGTATTTTGGCTCAAAATCATTTTCGATGTCAATACCGAAAGTACTTTTTGGTAAGTCTCGGACATGCCCTACAGAAGCCAAGACCTTATAATTTCTTCCTAACATTTTTTTGATTGCCTTCGCCTTGGTTGGCGATTCCACAATTACTAAATTCTTCATCTAACCACCTAACTTTATTTATTAAACTATATTTCTTGCCATATTTTATGTCTTAATCAACTTCGACCCCTGTACATAGGGCAAATTGGTCTGTTCCTTGTGATTCAATAATCCCCTTCATTTCTAATAAGGTGAGGATCATATTTACTGTTGAAATCTTATGACCAGTTTTCAAGCATATTAAATTTGCTGTATTCATTCCCTGGGCGATACATTGTAAGTATAGTCTTTCATCTTCATCAATATCCAGGTCAATGGCTTGTTTTGTCTTCTTTTTAAAGATAAAATCTAGATCTTCTTGCTTGGTATAAATCAAGGCGCCATCTCTGATTAAAAGATTTGTTCCTTGGCTGTAGGGAGAATTAATATTGCCTGGAACAGCAAAAATATCCTTTCCCTGTTCTGCTGCATAGCGAGCCGTAATTAAAGATCCTGACTTTTCTTTTGCCTCAATAACAATTACGCATTGGCTTAATGCTGAAATGATCCGATTCCTCAGGGGAAAATGATGAGGAAGAGCTTGAGACCCTGGAGGATATTCTGTTACAATAGCTCCTTCTTCCACCAACTTATAATATAAATCCTTATTTCTGGCTGGATAAATAACATCAATTCCAGTGCCCAAAACACCAATGGAGCGACCACCTTGGTCCAGACAGGCCCATTGAGAGATTGCATCAATGCCTAGGGCCATCCCACTTACAACTGCCACATCCCGTTCTACTAATCCCCGAGATATATCCTGAGCTACAACTTTTCCATAAGCTGTATGGGACCGGGCCCCGACAATGCCACATCTTTCCTTTTCCAAAACACGCTTGAGGTCCCCTCTAATATATAAGACTACAGGGGGATTTTCAATATAGTTAAATTCATCTGGATAGTCTTCATCCTGGTCCACTAGGACTTGAAATTTAAAACGAACCATATCCGCTTTAAGCTTATCCAACAAGACCCTTTCGTCTGCATTTTGGATTTTCTTAACAATATTAGGCCCTAGGCTCTTTTTGATTTCCTTTAAAAAAGCTTCCTTATCTTGACAATAAACCGGTAGATGGTCTTCAATTTTATGGATTTGCTCCGGTGCTAAGCCCAGAAGAGATAAGACAATCTTTCCTTCTCTGATCGTTTTCATCTGCTCCCCCAATATTTTGATTCTACACTTCGGTAGCGAATGGCTTCCAATAAATGGTCTTGCCTTATATTTTCTGACCCACTGAGGTCGGCAATGGTTCTAGCCACTTTTAAAATCTTATGGTAGCTTCGGGCAGAAAAATGATATTTTTTAAAGGCCATCTCAATTATTTTTTCACTAGCCTGGTCAATTTTACAGTATTTTTTTATTTCCCGATCTTTAATATTGGCGTTACAGAAATAATTAGATTCTTTAAATCGTTCAATTTGTCGATTTCTTGCTGCAATAACTCTCTTACGAATTTCTTCACTGGTTTCTTCTTTTATATCTGTTGATATATCCTTAAACTTAACTGGTGATAATTCTACATGGATATCAATCCGGTCCAGAAGAGGGTGGCTGATTTTTCCTAAGTATCTTTGAATGCTCTGGGTAGAGCATTGACATGGCTCAGTAGGATGTCCATAGTATCCACAGGGGCAAGGATTCATCGAACCCACAAACATGAAGTTTGCAGGATAAGTGAGTGAAGCTTGCGCTCTAGCTATGTGAATGGAATGGTCTTCCATGGGTTGACGTAAAACTTCCAAAACATTTCTAGAGAATTCAGCCAATTCATCCAAGTAGAGAACTCCATTATGGGCCAGGGAAACTTCTCCTGGCTTTGGAATTCGTCCTCCTCCTATTAAGGAAACAGATGAGCTGGTATGGTGGGGAGAGCGAAAGGGCCTCTCTTTAATTAAATTTTCGTCCTTCAACAATCCAGCTACGCTATAGATTTTTGTCACTTCTATAGATTCTTCAAAGGTCAGAGGCGGTAGAATAGTTGAAAGCCTTTTTGCAGCCATGCTTTTTCCACAACCAGGGGATCCAATCATTAAAAGATTGTGCCCTCCGGCAGCAGCAATTTCCATTGCTCTTTTTAAAAGATGCTGACCTCTAATTTCAGAGAAATCTACATCATAACGTTTACTTGACTCTTGAAAAATTTCTGCAGCTTGGGGCTTAATCTCTCTTTCCCCATTAATAAATTCCACCACTTCCACCAGTGAATTTACCGGATAAATTTCCATATCAGAAATTGCTGCACATTCTTTTCGATTTTTATAGGGAACGATGACTTTTCTATAACCCTTTTCCCTTAAAGAGATGATCATAGGTAGGGCCCCTTCTATAGCCGTTACCTGACCATCCAAGTTTACCTCGCCTATATATATGTAGTCTTCAATCTTATCTTCTTCCACTTCTCCATTGGCAGCTAAAATTGCAATGCAAATGGCCAAATCCATTTGGGTTCCATCTTTTTTTAAGCTGGCAGGGCTTAGATTAATGGTGATTCTCTTTAAAGGAAATTCTAATTGACTATTTTTAATGGCTGCCCTTGCTCTTTCAGAAGATTCCTTAATAGCTGCATCAGGAAGTCCCACTATGTTTATTTTGGGAAGCCCTCTGGATAAGTCACATTCGACCTGAACGATATGTCCTTCAAGGCCCTCTAATGTACAGGTCTTAATTCTTGAATACATTTTGCCCTCCTACCAAAAAGCATCAATAAAATGATTGCATTGTTTCTCCCTATAAGGATAAACTTCAATAACATCAAACCTACACTCTAAAAATCGGTTCCCCTCTTCTTGTAAAAATAAAAGGGTTGTTTCTTTAATTTTTCTCTGCTTGCTTTCATGAACCGCTTCAAAAGCATGTCCATACCGATCATTTTTCCGAGTCTTCACTTCAACAACCACTAAGGTGATTCCGTCTAAAGCAATGATATCTAACTCTCCAATAGAGTTTTTATAGTTTCTGTGTAAAATTTTATAGCCCAGGTTCCGAAGATAGTCTGTTGCAATCTCCTCACCCTTAGCTCCAAAACTAATGTGATTCATTGGACAAAATCTTTCTCAAAAAAGTCATCCGGTGCAGAGGACTGGGCCCTAGGGCTTTAATGGCCCCTCTATGAAGGACTGTGGCATAACCCTTGTGTTTTTCAATGCCATAACCTGGATAGTCCTTGCTCCACTGGATGCAAAGACGGTCTCGATAAACCTTAGCAACAATGGAAGCGCAAGAAATACTATAGCTTAGGTCATCTCCATGAATGATGGCCTTTTGCTCTATATCTAAGTCGATGGTTTCCGCATCTATCAAGGCTAGGTCCGGTTTAAAGACCTGTCCCTCCTGGTCTCTTAAGTTTTCCACCGCCTTTTTCATAGCAAGCCTACTAGCCTGCTTGATATTAATTTCATCAATCGTTTTTGAGTCAACTCGACCAATACCAACTGCCTTACATTCCTTTAAAATTTCCTCATAAAGGGCTTCTCTGCGTTTTTCAGATAATTTCTTAGAGTCCTTGACTCCTTCAATAAAAGATTCTCTAGGCATAACAATGGCACAGGCTACCACATCTCCAAATAAGCAGCCTCTGCCAACTTCATCAATCCCTACCAAAGATCCATAACCTTCTTGATAGTAGGTTTGGTCAAATTCACATCCATTCATGAGCATCCTCCAAGGTGATCCGTCCCAATCTTCCCTTACGAAAATCATCAAACAAGAGATTGGATACTTTTTCATAATCTATATAGCCACCCTTCATGATGGCTCCTCTGCTTTTACCAATTTCATCTAAGACCTCCAAAGGAGTTAGGTCAGTCTTGATTCCATAGCGTCTTTCGAGAATCTTAGGATCAATATCTAAAATCTCTTGAATAAAATGGAGAGAGAGAGTTTCCAGGTCTAATAGTTCATCCTTGATAGACCCTACATAAGCCAAGTGCTTGGCCACACTTTCATTTTCAAATTTAGGCCACAAAACCCCCGGTGTATCCAATAGGTCAATCCCATCCCCCAACCGAATCCATTGATTGGTCCGGGTAACTCCGGGCCTATTACCGATTTTTGCACTTTTCTTCCCAATATAGGAGTTAATAAAGGTTGATTTTCCAACATTGGGAATTCCAATAACCATGGCTCTCAGGGAGTGGTTTTTCAATCCCCTTTTTTCTTTTTTCTCCAGCAAGTCTTGATTAAGTTTGTAGGCCTCCTGCTTTAGAAGTTTCTTCATCTTGCTGTCTTTACTGTTATATAAAAGCGCCCGGGTATTCATTTCCCCATTGAGACGGTCTAACCACTCTTGATTCATCTTTGGATCTGCAAGGTCACTTTTATTAATTAAAACCAAGCGATTTTTATCTGGCAACAAGTCTGAAAGTTTAGGGTTTTGAGAACTAAAGGGAATTCTTGCATCCAACATTTCAATCATAAAGTCAATCATATTGGCCTTGGTTGACAGGTCATCCATGGTTTTCTTCATATGTCCAGGAAACCAATTAATATTCATGACAAAACCCTCCTTTTAGGTATTTTTCAATGGCTTGGGTGGCACCACAATGGTTGTTATCATAGTCGCTAACAAAATCTGCAATGGATTTTACACTGGCCGGTCCATTGGCCATGGCAATGCCCACCTTTGCATTTTTAATCAAGATAAGGTCATTTACATCGTCACCAATGGTTATCATATCGGTGATTTTCTCATGGAGCTTTTGGGCCATAATCTGTGCTCCATAAAATTTATTCACTTGGTGGGGCATGATTTCTAAAATCCCCACATGCTGGTCTAAATTTCTAAGTATATGCATAGATAGAGAATCAGGATGTTTCCTATCAAGTTCTTCTTGAAAATTCTCCAATATGTCATCTCGTCCAAAATAAATCGTAGACAAGACAACTTGATCTTTTAAATCCTGGTAGTCTTCTATCTTTAAAACTCGAAGAGGTTCATCTTCTAAATAGTCTAACAGGTCAGAATTGTAGTCCTTACCATTATAAACCATATCATAGGCCTTGTGAAAACCATCGATATGAAAAACAGGACAGACGGGAAATTCTCTACTTGTTTCTATGATTTTTCCAAGTAGGGGCATGTCCAAAGCCTTACGGAAAATAAGATGGTCTTCCTGGTCTCGGATAACAGCTCCATTATTTGCAATAATTGGGATTTTTATTCCATAACGATTCAAGATTTCCCGGGCACTAAAATATCGCCGTCCAGTTGCAACGGCTAAATGATGTCCTTCTTGAAGAAATTGCCCTAAACGATCAATATCCTCTTGGCCTATTCTTTTATCATCTGTTAATAAAGTTCCATCTAAATCAAATAAAATGAACTTGCCCACCCTATCACCTATATGTTTATAAAGATTTTTCTGCTAAAACACTGGTAAATCACTCATATTTTATCATTTATCCAAGAATCGGTCAACGAAAGTCAAACTATATATCCTTTTCTTACAGTATAAGACTAATTAGGTCCCTATCTTACTTTTCCTCCTCTAGTGAATCTAAATTTAAATCTTACAAGAAGTCGTTTCGAATCCTTTTCTTTTATTTCCCTACAAAAAAAGAAGCTCCTAAGAGCTCCTTTTACATTTTACCATCCACCGCTGGCTCCGCCGCCACCAGAAGATCCTCCGCCTCCGGACCAGCCGCCGCCGCCGCCAGACGACCAGCCGCCACCAGAAGAACCTCCGAATCCGCCTCCGGACCAGCCACCGCCAGGAAAGAAGACGCCTCCACGAAACCGCCTTCTCCGTCCTCCTCTTGGACCGGAAAAGAGAATGATTAAAATAATTAGGATGAAAATAATTCGAAAGTTTGCAGAAATTCCATTACTTTCTCCCTCTTCGATTTTTGTATTTAAATCTTTCTGGTCTAAATTTTGAACGGAGTCCTTGTCAAAACCAACCTCATCGCTTACCTTTGAAAAAATATAGGTATAGGCCTTTAAGATGCCTCCATTATAGTCTTGGTTTTGAAAGTAAGGAGTCATTTCATTAATGATTCGTTTACAAACCATGTCTGGTAGAGCCCCTTCTAGGCCATAACCTGTTTCAATGCGAATTTTATGGTCATCAAAGGCGATTAGTAGCAAAACTCCTTGGTCTTGACGGTTGCCTATCTTCCATTTTTGGAAAAGCTCCTGGCTATAGTCCTCTATGGGAAGCCCTTGAAGGTCCTTAACCACAGCAACAACAATTTGTGCCTTAGTTGCCTGGTCAAGTTTTTTTGCCGATGAGATGATTGTATTTTTTGTGTTTGAATCTAAGAGACCCACTTCATCGTAGACATAGCCTTCGTAGGATGGGTCCGGAAGGGACTGTCCAGCAAATACAAGTCCTTGTAAAGAAAATATGAGTAAAATTGCGATTACAAGGGCTTTTACCCTCTTCATCTAAAAACTCACTTCCGGTACTTGAGATTCAGCTTCAGAAATTTCAAAATATGCTTTTTCTTGGAAACCTAAAAGAGATGCAATTAACTTGGTTGGAAAACGACGAACATCTTGGTTGAATTCAGATACTTGATCATTGTATCTCTTTCGTTCTACAGCAATCCTATTTTCTGTTCCTGCTAATTCAGCTTGTAGGTCTTGAAAATTCTTATCTGCTTTTAACTCAGGATAGGCTTCTACAACCACATTGATATTGCCTAGGGCCTTATTTAATTCTTCATTGGCTTTTTCTTGTTCTTCAGGACCCTTAGCTTGATTTACTGAAGACCTAGCCTTGGTAATATCCGTTAAAACTTGAGATTCGTGACCTGCATAGCCCTTTACTGTGTTAACTAAATTTGGAATCAAATCTGCCCTTCTCTTTAAGACATTTTCAACTTGGGCCCATTGGTGGTTCACAGCTTCATCTTTGGCCACCAATCGATTATAGGTGGAAACTCCCTTCCCGAGTAAGATAAGCAAAACAGCAGCGATAATAATAATTGGCAAAGATTTTTTCATACTAGCCTCCTATGAAATTTGGTATACCTTCATTGATTTTACAGCTTCATTGACCAATCCTTCTACATCTAATTCCGCTTCCGACTTTTCCATTTGTTCAACTGTAGGTTTTAAGACGGGATGCTTTGGTAAAAAGACAGTACAGCAATCCTCAAAGGGTTGAATAGATGTCTCGTAGGTCCCTATTTCTTCTGAAATCTTAATGATGTCCACCTTATCCATCCCAATTAAAGGACGGAAAACTAGACTATGAACAACATCTTGTGACACGGTCAATCCATGGATGGTCTGACTGGCCACTTGACCTAGATTTTCTCCTGTAATCATGGAATCATAGCTGTAGTCATCGCAAATTTTTTGTGCAATCCGCATCATAAAACGGCGAGACAGGATAGTCATTTCATCATAAGGACAATTTTTATTAATTGCTTTTTGAATCTCCAGAAGATTGATACTATATAGAGTCAAACGACCTGTATAGGTTGATAAGATTCTAGCCAGCTCCTTTACCTTTTCTTCCCCTCTAGGACTAGTAAAGGGATAGGAATGGAAATGGACAACATCAATTTCTACCCCCCGTTTGCCGATTAAAAATCCGGCTACAGGAGAATCAATTCCTCCAGAAAGCAATAAGAGTCCTCTTCCATTTGTACCCATTGGAAGGCCTCCATACGCTTTTATTTTATCAATATAAAGGTAAACATATTTTTTTACATCACAATATAGATAAAAATCTGGATGGTGGACATCTACAGATAACCCCTGAATATTTTGTAAGATTGTGGCTCCAAGCAACTGGTTCAATTCTGGTGATTTTAAAGCAAACTGCTTATCTGCTCTTGAACTTTCTACTTTAAAGGTCTTAGATGGATGGTCTTTTAAGTAGTCTTCCACAAAGTCTATAGAGGCTTTTTTCATGGAATCCAAGTCCTTGTCAACCCGGATACATGGACTGATATAGACGATACCAAATAAATGTTTTAATTTTTTTACTCTTTCTTGAATCTGGTCTTTATCGGTTTTGATATAGATTTTGCCCATTTCTTGGTAAATCTCTTCAACAGATTCATCTTTTAAGACTCTTAGAATGTCTTTTCTTAGCTTATGGACAAATTTTTGTCTGTTTTTTCCTTTTAAAATAAGCTCTCCCAAGCTTAAACTTATATAATACATTAGCACCTTCCTATAATTGCCTGTAAAGTTTCCACGTGTTCTTTAAATCGGCTCAAAAATACATCTATGTCCTCTTTAGTGAGTTCATCATTCAAGCAAATGCGTATTGTTGCAATAGATTCTGCTGGATCTAGTCCAATGGCTTGATGAATGGGGTTTTTTCCTTCTTTTTTATGGCTAGAACAAGCACTAGCTGTTGAAAGATATATTTCATCCTGTTCCAACATATGGAGTAAAACTTCTCCCCTAGTTCCTTCAACTGCCAAAGACAGGATATAGGGACTGGCCTGGTTTAGGTCCCCATGAATATGAACTCCTTGAATTTTTTCTGTCAAATTTTCCAGCAAGTAGTTTTTTAAATTTAAAACCTTGCCATAGTTTTCTTCTAAGTGATCCCGGGCCTCCTTGACAGCTTCGTAAAGGCCAAAAATTCCTGGCACATTCTCCGTTCCGGACCTGAAGTTTCCTTCTTGTCCTCCACCATAGACCAGGGGATGGACCTTAATACCATTTCGAATATAAAGGCCTCCAATTCCCTTGGGCCCATGAATCTTATGTCCGGAAAAAACATAGGAGTCAACTCCCTTTAAGCTCACAGGAATCTTTCCAAAAGCCTGAACCCCGTCTAAGTGAAAGTGGGTCCCCTTTCCATCAATGATCTCCAAGACCTGGTCCAGGGGCAAAATATTTCCCAATTCAGAGTTCACATGCGTTAGGGCCAGTAGGTCCACCCCCTGGTCTACTTTTTCCTTTAAATCCTCCAAATCTATATTTCCCAAAGAGTCTACTTTTAAAATTTTGACTTGAAATCCTTGATTTTTTAAGTCTTGGATGGGTTCCTTTAAAGAGGCGTGTTCCAGGGGAGATGTAAGAATCGTTCCCTGGGGCTTATCTTTAGAAAAGCTATGGATAATGGTATTGTTCCCTTCCGTGGCTCCGGAAGTAAAGTAAAGGTTGCCTGAGCCATGTAAGAAGTCTAAAATTTCCTGACGACAAGACCTTATCTTTTTCTCTATATCAAGACCAAAAGTATGTAGGCTGGATGGGTTGGCATAATCCTCCGTCATGGCCTTCACCATAGCATCTAAGACACTTTTTTTTACCCTTGTCGTTGCACAATTATCTAAATAAATCAATTTAAATCTCCTTATTTCATTTCTCCCTATTTGTGATACACTTGTTAAAAGGAGGAAAAAATGACCACATCCTATTTTAAACTTAAAACAACCGGCATTAATCCAAAAAAAGATATTATCTACCAGTGTATTATTTATACCCCTTCCAAAGGTGCTAAAAAACACTTTTTCTTAGAAGACTTTAGCAAAGAGTTGCCTCTTTTACAAGAACTGATAAAAAATTTCCCCCACCAAATAAAAAGCTTCCGAGGCAGTCAATTTGATTTACCTTTTTTGCAAAAAAAATTAGATCAATTTCAGCTTCAAACTCCCTTAATCCAGCAAGAAGACCTATGGCTTCGGCAAAAAAATCTAAGTCCTTTTATAGAATTTCCTGCTCAAACAGTCCAAGGCTGGCATAGCTACTATACAAAAAAGAAGGCCCTAGATTTTAAAGAAGAAAAAAAGCTGATTGAATCCTACTACACACACTTCGATAAGAGGGATAAAACCAAGCTATTTATGTCCCTTGAAGAACAAGTCCACTGGCTACCTCTTTTGGACCAAGACCTGTCCAAGTATGAAAACAGCCTAAATCTAGATGATAATTTCCGTTTTCAAACCATTCAATTGTTAGGCTCTAGCCTGGTCTATCAGGGGAAAACTCCTTATAAAAATATGGAAATCTATAATCCCCAAGGAAACCTTCTTATCAAAGATAGAAGCTTTAAACTCGAAATTCCTCTTTCCCAAGGAAGTTTATTTTCTAATCCATGTTATTATACCTTCGAAAAAAATCTGAAAAGGATTAGCTATGGGGACCTAGACCTACCAGATGACTTAATTTTGGTCTATGCCGAGAAAAAATTTCAAAAGCAAGATCTCTTGCAATTAGCAAAAAACCGCCTTAGGAAGTTGCTGCAACTTCCCTAGGCAGTTTTTTTATTTCTGGTGGACCTGGGTGGACTCGAACCACCGACCTCACGCTTATCAGGCGTGCGCTCTAACCAGCTGAGCTACAGGTCCATGGAGCGGGTGAAGAGAATCGAACTCTCGCAACCAGCTTGGAAGGCTGGGGCTCTACCACTGAGCTACACCCGCAAGACTCTAGAGTCATATTTCGGATAAATGGCATCTGCCTCTTTATCCGCGATATGAACCTTCTAGAGATTGTTTAGTTTGCTTTAGAATGTTTTACGTTCACGAATCTTAGCTGCTTTACCTTGACGTTCACGTAAATAATATAATTTAGCTCTACGTACGCGTCCCTTACGAACAACTTTGATTTGTTCAATTCTAGGAGAATGAACTGGGAAAGTACGTTCAACACCTACTCCGTAAGAAATTCTTCTTACAGTGAATGTTTCTCTAACACCAGTTCCTTGACGTTTAATAACAGTCCCTTCGAAAACTTGTACCCTTTCACGGCTACCTTCGATGATTCGATAAAATACTTGTACAGTATCACCGGTATTAAATTCAGCAACTTCTCTTTTTTGTGCATCTTCTATGTTCTTAATGATATCCATTAGTTACTTTGACCTCCCTTCTCTAGATCATTTTTTATTTGTTTGTATACTTTTTCTTCTTTTTCATTTAAGGAAATTTTTTCAAAGATATCCGGTCTTTTTAACAAGGTTTTTTTCATCCTCTGATAGAGCCGGTAGTCCTCAATTTTTTCATGGTGGCCACTGAGCAAAACATCTGGTACTTTTAAGCCCCTAAAGTCAGCAGGTCTGGTATATTGGGGAAATTCCAAAAAACCTCCCATATGAGATTCGTCCATATAACTTTCCTCAGAGCTTAAAACTCCATCCAGTAGCCGGCTAATTCCATCAATAATGACTAAACTAGCCATCTCCCCACCACTTAAAACATAGTCTCCGATGGATATTTCTTCATCCACTAATTCATCAATAACTCTTTGGTCGATTCCTTCATAATGGCCATTTAGTAGGACAATGTTCTTTTCTTCTTTCATTGAAAACAACTTTTCCTGGTCCAAAACCCTCCCTTGAGGGGAAAGATAGTAAACCTTTGGCCTATCTGAAAGGCTAGCAATCGCATCAAAAAGAGGCTGTGGCGACATAACCATTCCTGGTCCACCACCAAAAGAATAATCATCTACTTTTTTATGCTTGTTATCCGCAAAGTCTCGAATTTGGACAATATCTAAATCCAAAGCACCCTTTTCTATGGCACGACCAATCATGCTATAGTCCCTCAACCAAGCAAATGCTTCAGGAAATAAGGTTAAAACAGAAATTTTCATTCTTCCATCCCTTCAATCAAATGAACCCGAATGAACTGGTCTTCTTGATTTACTTCCAAGACAAAAGCCTTGACAACGGGAATATTCCAAACAGTTTTTCCATCTGAAACCAGAAAAACATCATTTGCTGCTCCCCTAATCACATCTTTTAGCTGGCCTATCTTTTGCATTTCTTCGTCAAAAACATCAAAGCCAATAAGATCTTCTATAAAGTACTCATTTTCTTTTAAGTCCCTGCGTTTCTTGCTCTCGATGGAAAGAATCCAATCTTTTAAGTTCTCAGCCTCTGTCCGCGTGTTTATTTCCTTTAACTTAAGGTATAGGATGTTTTTTTGTACCCGAGAGGATTCCAAAACAAAAGCCTGGTGGTCTTCTCCCAGATAAAGAACTTGTCCTGGGATAAATTGTTCCAAGTGCTCGGTATAGGGATAAACCTTAATGGTTCCCTTGATACCATGCGCATTGACTATTTTCCCTAAAACTGTGTACTTACTCATTCTCTACAATTTCTAGAAAAACAGCCTTGTTTTCCTTGGTGCTAATGGCCTTTAATACAGTCCGCATGGCATTGGCAATCTTGCCGCCACGGCCAATAATGCGTCCCATATCTTTATTATCAACAGACAGCTTAAGTTCGATTCCCTTTTCAGTTTCTTCTTTTGTTACAAGAACCTTGTCTGGAAATTCAACGATGGATTTAGCAATGTATTCAATTAACTCTACCATGTCTGCCTCCCTTAAGCTTCTTCATTTTCTTCAACTTCAGCTTCTGCTTTAACTTCTTGTTCGTAAACATTATTTGCCTTAAACAAGCGATCTACAGTTGCTGTTGGCTTTGCACCATTTTTAATCCATTTTTGTGCCTTTTCAGCATCTACCTTGACTGTTTTATCTTCAGTTAAGGGATTATAATAACCCAACTCTTCAATAAAACGACCATCTCTAGGTGCTCTAGAATCCGCTACCACAATACGGTAAAATGGATTTTTCTTTGCACCCATTCTTCTAAGTCTGATTTTTACTGCCATATTTTCACCTCCATATTAGAACTATAAAATCTATATTCATAAATTTTAAGCGAGTTTAAAAGGGAAAAGGTAATTTCAGTTTCCGTCTATTTTTACCTTTTCCAAAATTGCCAAACTGTTTCATCATTTTTCGCAAATCTTTAAATTGCTTAATTAAACGATTGACTTCAACAAGTTGGGTTCCGGAGCCTTGGGCAATTCTCTTTCGTCTTGAATTATCTATAATGTCGGGATTGGCCCGTTCTTTAGCTGTCATTGACCGAATAATGGCTTCCATTTGCTTCATGGCTTTTTCACTGCCACTTTCATCAAAACCCTTTAAGGCCTGTTTGTTTACTCCTGGAATCATGCCCATTAACTCACCTATGGGCCCCATCTTTTTCATTTGTTCTAGCTGGTCTAAAAAGTCGTCAAAAGTAAAGCTTTGGGATCTTAGCTTTTCTTCCAGTTCTCTGGCCTTTTTTTCATCCACAGAACTTTGAGCTCGTTCAATTAAGCTTAAAACATCTCCCATGCCTAAAATTCTTGATGCCATTCGGTCTGGATGGAAAACTTCCAACTGGTCCATCTTTTCGCCCATGGTAATAAATTTAATAGGTTTATCTGTCACCGCTCTTATCGATAAAGCAGCTCCACCTCGGGCATCCCCATCTAGCTTGGTTAGGATCACACCTGTGATATTTAAGGCTTGGTCAAATTCCTGGGCAACATTTACTGCATCTTGGCCTGTCATGGCATCTAATACCAACAAGGTATCATCGGGATTGGTGGAAGCCTTAATTTCTTTTAATTCCTCCATCAAACCTTCATCAATATGCAGTCGCCCCGCCGTATCTATAATAACTACATTGTTGCCATTCTTTTTGGCATGTTCCAAGGCAGCCTTAGAGATATCTACTGGGGAGATCTTATCACCCATTTGGAAGAAAGGCACCTCTACTTGTTTAGAAACAACTTCTAGTTGCTTTATAGCTGCCGGACGGTAGACGTCACAAGCAACAAGTAAGGGCCGCTTGCCTTCTTTTTTTAACTTTTTGGCTAGCTTACCAACAGTTGTTGTTTTACCAGCACCTTGTAGTCCACACATTAAAATTACCGTGGGCCCCTGCTTGGCAAAATTTAGCTTGACCTCTGAAGTTCCCATTAAATTTGTTAGCTCTTCATTGACAATTTTAATGACTTGTTGGCCAGGGGTGAGACTTTCCATCACCTCACTACCTATGGACCGTTCTTTTACTTTTTTGACAAAGTTCTTAACAACCTTAAAGTTAACGTCCGCTTCTAAGAGGGCCAGCTTAACTTCACGCATTGCTTCATCGACATCTTTTTCAGATATCTTACCCTTGCCCTTTAATTTCCCTAGAGTATTTTGTAGTTTATCAGACAAATTTTCAAAGACCATCGGACACCTCCTTTAAAAGTTTTTTTGCTTTTGACAAAGAGTCTAAGTTTTTTTCTTTTTCAAATTTTTCAATTTGCAGGAAAGCTTCCTGGATTGCCTTTCTATAGGACAGTTTTTTTTCAACTAGGCCCAAGGCTTCTTCAAAAGAATGTAACTTTTCTTCTCCTCTTTTTACCTGGTCACTGACTGCTTGTTTGGAAATTGAATGTCTCTCAGCGATTTCATTCAAAGAGAGGTCGTAGGAAAAGTACTCTTTTAATACCTGCCTAGTGCGCTCATGTAATAAATTTTCATAGCTATCTAAAAGCAAGGCAATTTCAACAGTTCGTTCAAGCATTTCATATCACCACATTTCATGGGGTCAAGACTTTTTCTTGACCCTTACAATTATATCAAATTAGCCACTTATGTCAAGAATAAATTATAAAAAATTATCAGAATTTTAAAATAATATCTTCAATTTCTTCTACTTTTTGATTCTTTACGTAGACTCTGGGAAGCCTTTTACCAAAGTGGGTTAAAAAAGATGTAGGTATTTCTCCAGCCTTCTTTGCCAACTCTTCAATACTTATTTCTTCTTTTCCCTGGCGGCCCAATAAAACTACTTCATCATTTACTTTGACATCTAGGCCAGTAACATCTACCATACATTGGTCCATGCAAATTCGACCAATTTGCTTACAACGTTTCCCCTGGATCAAAACTTCCAGTTGGTTACTTAGGTTTCTTGGCAAACCATCTGCATAACCAATGGGGATTGTTGCTATTTTTGTCCTCGCCTTTGTTTTATAGGTTAAGCCATAGCTTACACCTTCATTAGCTGGAACTTCCTTGACATAGGCCACTAGAGCCTTGAGGTTGGCAATCAACTTAACGGAAAAATTTTCTCCATAAGGGTCTTCTTCCCTGGACCCATATTGTAAAATTCCTGGTCGTACATAGTCCAAGTCATAATCCCTATGACGAAGAATAGCATGGCTATTGCTCACATGTCTCATAGGGATAGAGATTCCCCTCTTCTCAAGTTCCCTATAGACCATTTGATATTGGTCGAATTGATGTTGGGTGAAGGCATCATCTGTATCTGCTACGGCAAAATGGGTAAATAGCCCTTCAATTTCAATATTTTCCAAACGACTAATTTCTTCAATCTTTTGATAGGTTTCTTGAATTTTTTCTTGATTAGTTGAAAATCCAAGTCGGTTCATCCCAGTATCCAGGGCAATATGAATCTTTGCCTTTTTAGCAACTTCTCCAGCATGGGCGTTAATTTCTTTAGCCATGTCAAGGGTGTAGACAGATAAGGTAATCCCCTGGTCAATGGATTCTTTTAATAAAAAATTTGGAGTAAAGCCTAAGACTAAAAGGCCTACCTGAGGATATTTTTTCCGCAATTGAATCGCTTCGCTGGTAGTGGCCAGACCAAAATAATCTACCCCTAAACCAATGAGGCTTTCAACAATTTTAGCGGCCCCCAAGCAATAGCCATCACTTTTTACAATAGATAGTATCTTGCTTTGGCTTGAAATATTTTTTTGAATAATTTTAATATTTTCATCTAACTGGTCTAGGTCGATTTCTAGCCAGGCTGGTCGAGTGATCTTCATCTATTACTCCTTTTATCCAAGTGACTTTTCCATGAATGATAAAGCTAAAAAGACAGGCTAGCCTGTCTTTTTATATTTCAACTCCATCTTCAAAGAGTGCCTCTACAAATTTTTTAGAATCAAAAACTTGGAGGTCATTAATTTGTTCTCCAACGCCAATAAATTTAATCGGAACATTTAATTCTCTTTGGAGGCCTATAACAACGCCCCCTTTGGCTGTCCCATCTAATTTAGTCAAAATAAAGCCCGTTAAGTTGGTGGCTTCATTAAAGGTCTTTGCTTGCAAAATAGCATTTTGGCCCGTTGTTGCATCTAAGACAAGTAAATTTTCCCGGTTGGCTTCGGGATATTCTCTTTCTATAATCCGACTAATTTTTTCTAATTCTTTCATTAGGTTTGACTTGTTATGGAGACGTCCAGCTGTATCTACAATAAGGACATCTGTGTTTCTTGCTTTAGCTGCTTGGATGGCATCATAGGTCACAGCTGCTGGATCGGCGCCTTCTGAATGGCTTACCACTTCTACATTGGCCCGAGTCCCCCAACTTTTAACTTGATCAATAGCTGCTGCCCGAAAAGTATCTGCCGCTGCAATAAGGACACTTTTCCCCTGGTTCTTTAATTGGGCGCTTAGCTTACCAATAGTTGTCGTTTTTCCAACACCATTTACTCCGACTACAAGAACAATGGTAGGATGATCCGTTTCCAAATCTGAATCCAGCTTACATTCATCCAGAAGTTCCTGGATAACCTCTTTTAAAGCAGGATAAATTGCTTGAGGGTCTTTGATTTCATCCTCTACAATCTTGACCTTTAATCGGTCAATGGCTTCCATGGTAGTTTCCATTCCCATGTCAGAAGAAATCAAAATATCTTCCAAGTCGTCAATCAAGTCATCATCTATTTTTACATAGACCCCTAAGACTTGGTTGATTTTTTGACTCATTTGCTTGCGTGTTTTTGAAAGACCGGATTTCAGCTTTTGGAAAAACCCTCCAGCTTCTTCTTGTTTTTCCACTAAGACTTCGTCTTTATCTAAGGCCTCTAACGGTTTGTCTTCTACTTCTTGTTTTTCTTCCTGGCCATTTTCTAAAGTCTTATCCCCTTCTTGAGAGTCAAGTTCTTCTATTTTTTCTTCCGAGGTTTGTCCAGAAGAAGTTTCTTGGCCCTCACTTTCACGATTTAAGGATTCTTCTAGATTTTCTTGAACTTCTAGCTCCAAGTCCTCCTCAAACTCCACCTCTAGATCTTCTGTAGACTCTTCTTCCTCTGATTTTACCACCAAACCTTCGTGGTCTACTTCCAAGTCATTGCTAGCTATTGCTGAATCATCAATGGGCTCTGCAGCTTGCTCTAAGAGCGCCTCCTCCAAAGATTTGCCTAAAATAACCCCTTCTTCTTGGTTAAATTCCTCAGTACTTTTTTCTTTATCCTCTGATGGGGTGCTGGTCGAAAGGTCTTCTTCCTTTTCCTTAGCCCCCTTTAGTTTATCTTTAATCCACTCAAACATGGCTCCTCCTTATATTAAATATTTTTGAGCTTCATGGGAACAATGGTGCTGATGCCCTTCTCTTCCATTGTAACACCATATAAAATATCTGCAATCTCCATGGTAGGTTTCCGGTGAGTAATCATCATAAATTGTGTATCTTCTAAGTTCTGGATATAGTCCACATATCGGTCGATATTTGCATCGTCCAAGGCTGCATCAATTTCATCCAGAACACAAAATGGAGCTGGTCGATATTTTAATAGGGCGAAAATTAAAGCAACTGCTGTAAGAGACCGTTCCCCTCCTGATAAGAGAGAGAGGGATTGAAGCTTTTTACCTGGCGGTTGGGCTTTTATTTCAATGCCCGCTTCTAAAACAGGTCCTTCCTCTAGGTCAATATTGGCTGTTCCTCCCCGAAAAAGTTGTTTAAATATTAGGCTAAAATGTTCGGTAATCTCCTTGAAGCTTTTCAAAAAGACCTGGCGCATTTTGCGATCTAAATTCTCAATCACCTGGTCAAGTTCCTCTTTTGCCTCAATTAAATCACTCTTTTGTTTTTCCTGAAAATCAATCCGTTCTTTTAACTCTTTGTATTCATCAACGACTCGCTCATTCAAGGGGCCAAACTCTTCAATTTTCTTATTCAATTTAGAAAGTTCCCTGGCAATAGTCTTCGAGCTTTCTTGGACTTCCTTGTCAAATAAAGCGTCTTTTATTATACCATATCTTTCCACAAATCGATCTTCCAGATTAGCATATTCTATATCTAGCTTTTCCAAAGAAAACTCTCTTTTTTGGATTTCTTCTCCCTTTTCTTGCTGGTCTTCTTTTAAGGCTAGAATCTCTTGATTTAAATTACTAGCTTTTTGGCTCAAGGCAGATAGAAGGTCTTTTTTTGCTTGTAGGGCTTGTTTTTTTGCCTCTAAGTCTTTTTCTCCCAAGCCATAATTCTCATCCCAGGCCAGGAGTTTTTCCTCAACCAGGGCCTGTAGCTTTTCATTTTCTTCCATCCGTCTTTTGGCAGAATCTAAAGATTGATTTATTTTTTCCTGGTCTCCCAGCAACCTCTTGCCTTCATTAGCTTGAAAGTCCATGGTGGACTTAAGGGCTGTTGCTTGGAGACGCATTTGCAATAATTTTTCATTTTCTTCTTCTAGTTCAAGAGATACCTGGTTCTTTTCTTTTTGAATTTCTTCCAAGTCCTGGCTAAGATTTGATCGATTTTGATCTTGCTCCTGGTCTAAGTGGTAGGATTCTAGTTCTGAAATTTTAGTTTTTAGGTCTGCCTCCATTTGACCAATTTCATCTTGGTAGCGATTCTTTTGCTGTCCTTGTAGGTCCATATTTTGCTTCAAGGAATAAACTTTTTGCCTTAGATTTAAAATTTTATCATTGGCCTCAGAAAGCCCTTGACTCCCTTGTCTATAACTGGTATCCAATTGGTCTTTTTCTTCTTGCTTTTCCTTTAATAGGCTTCCTTTTTCCTGGAGAGCTTGATTAATTTCTTGAATAGCTTGATTTTTTTCTTGGATTTTTTTCTTTTGGTTTAAGATTTGGACAGAGCCCTTTTGGATGGATCCCCCTGTAATTGACCCTTTGGAGTGAAAGAGGTCTCCTTTAAGACTGATAATTTTTTTCCGGTAATTTCGGCTTAAAAAAAGACCATCATCATAGGATTCAACAAATAAAATATCCCCCAACAACTGGTGGAAGAGGTTCTTTAGAGAATCATCACATGAAATAAAGTCTCTGGCATAGCCAATACTTTCCTTAGGAGCCTTCCCAGAAATCCTGTAAGCTCCATATCGGTTCAAGGGAAGAAAAGTCACCCGCCCTAGAGACCTATCTTTTAAAAGTCGAATCATGTCTTTTACCTGACTATCATTAGCCACTACAATATTTTGTAGGGCATAGCCCAGGGCCACCGACATAGCCAACTCATATTTTTTATCCACTTGAAATAAGTTGGCTAGGGGGCCTAAGATTTGTCCTTGGAAAAGACCTTGGTCCTTAGATATTTTTAAAAAACTTTTGACAGACCGATTGAATCCATCATAATGATCCAGAGTGTTTTGTAGAAAGGCTTGACTCCGTAAAAGTTCATTCCGGTCCAAGTCCATTTTTCTTAAGCTTTCAGATACTTCCTTAATGACTTCTTCATTTTCAAGTAAGGCCTGTCTTGTTTTTTCTAAAGCCTGGCCTTGGTCCTTGGATCGAAGGGTGATTTCTTGGATTTCTTGGTCGGCTTCTTGAATTTGACCCTTTAAATAGTCTATTTCCCTATCCATTTGATTAGAAAGACTATTTAATTTTTCAAGTCTGGCTTGACCTTCCCGGATCATCCCCTCCATGGATTGGATTCTAAGGTCTCTGGACAGTTTGGATTGGTTTTCACTTTCTAAAGAGCCCTTTACCTGGTTTTCTTTTTGGACCAGGTTATTTAAAAGAGCCTTTTTCTCATTAACTAGGTTTTTTTGTCCTAGGAGTTTTTCTTCCAGGTCTTTTTCTTCCTGGCGACTCTTTTCTTGGTCTTCCTGGTTTGTCTGTAGATTTTCTTGGTTTTCCAGTAGACTCGCCTGTAAATCTGTTATGTTATTTTTATCAAAATCCAAAGAGGCCTGGATGGACCGTTTTTGATCCTCATAGCGGTCTCTTTTTTCCTCAAAGCGAACCCACTCTTCAATGGCCTCTTGCAATTTTTCCTGGTCTTGGTCCAGGTCTTTTTCTTTTTCCTCTAGCTCTTGGCTAATTTCTTGGTAAGATAGGGTCTTATTGGCCAGGTCATCTTTAAGTTGGTCCATTTCCCCTGATAGTTCTTGGATAAGCTCTTGGACCTTAGCTTTCCGCCCTTGAAAGTTTTGGTACTCTAAAACAAAAAAATCCTCATCTAAAGATTTCCTTTTTTCGTAGACTTCCTTGTAGTCATAATATTTTTTTAGGTCATCAGACAAAGAAGCTTCTTGTTTTTTTAAAACAGTTAAGAGGTCCTGGATTCGCTCTAAATTGTCCAGGGTTTCTTGTAATTTTTTTATGGATTCATTTTTTCTCTTTTTAAACTTGGTAATTCCAGCAGCTTCTTCAAAAACCATCCGTCTATCTTCTGGTTTATTGCTTAAAACTGCATCGATTCTCCCTTGACCTATAAAGGAGTAGCCATCTTTCCCAATTCCAGTATCCATAAAAAGTTCTTGGATATCCTTTAGCCGACAAGTCTCTTGGTTGATGCGATACTCACTTTCCCCGGACCGATACATCCTTCTTTGAACGGTAACTTCATTATAGGGAATATCCAGCCATTTAGATGTATTGTCAAAAGTCAGGCTGACATCTGCAATGCCTAGGGCCTTTCTTTGGTGAGTTCCGGAAAAAATTACATCTGCCATCTTTGACCCTCTTAGACTCTTTACCCGCGTTTCTCCCAAGGCCCAGGTGATTGCATCTAAAATATTGCTTTTACCACTCCCATTAGGACCTACAATAGCCGTAATAGGTTCAGTAAAATTAATTTTTGTTTTTTTTGCAAAGCTCTTAAAGCCTTGTAATTCAATAGATTTTAAATACATTCTCTTCATCTCCAAGATCAATTTCCTGATCTTCTGTCCTTAGGATTATCCGTTTTTCTTCTTGCTTGGTAAATTGAATTGGACCAAAGTCCTCTTCTAGTTTCTTCCGTCCCCAGGCCTTAAGACCTACTATATTTGCAACCATTCTTTTTGAAGCAAGAATTTCTTCTAGTCTATGTATTTCTCGCCTAGCTAAAAAACTGCTAATTTGATCTACAAAGGCCCGACTTTTAACCATTTGTCCCAGGGATGGATGAAAGGGCCCAGCCAATAGGTCTCCTTGAAAGTTTATCCGATCTGTAGCTTGTAGACCAATCCGAATTACATCAATCCCCTCTTTCCGATATCTTCTATAGGCATAGCTTGCCCATTCAAGAGCCTCTTCTAGGCTTAAGGGGGCATAGGATTTATTTTCATAGAGCCTTGCCAAGGGGGTTTCTTTCAAGACCAAGGTAGGATAAATTCGAACAAAATCTGGTTTCAGCCTACAAATCTTATCTACGCTGTCTTTAAAAGACTCCCAGTTCTCTGCCGGCAGACCCAACATTTGCTGGATTCCCAATTCTAAGTCCAAACTCTTAATAACTTCAACAGCTTCAACAACATCCTGGTCTGAATGCCCCCTAAGGGATTGGTCTAAAACCTTAGGGTCCATGGACTGGGCTCCCAGCTCAATGGTCCTTAAACCCATGGATTTCAAGTCCCCTATATGGTCCTGGTCAATGGCATCCGGTCGTGTACTTAGGCGGATGCTGTTGACCTCCTTGCCTAAATAAGCTTGGACTTGGTTAAAATAGGCAAATTGTAAGTCTCTGTCCAGAGCTGTAAAACTTCCCCCATAAAAGGCCACTTGAAAGTCTGTCATTTCTTGACTTGCCTTTTTAATTTCTTGTCCCGCTAGGTCTGGCGTCATTCCAGAACTTCCTGTAATTTCATTTTGATTGCAATAAACGCATTGTTGGGGGCACCCCTGAAAGCTAATAAATAAAGGTAGAATTCTATACTTGCTCATGTTTTTTCTTTAATCTTTCCAAAGCATCTTTGGCTGCCATTTGTGAAGCTTCCTTTTTACTGCCTCCAAAGCCCTGGCCAATAATCCGATTTCCATCTTTACAATAGGTGTAAAAAATACAATCCCAAGGTGGCCCCTGGGTTTTATAGACCTGGTAATTGATGCTGAGTTTATGGTACTTTTTTTGATAATACTCTTGAAGAGTAGACTTGTAATTTTTTTGACCTGTAAAAACGTCCTTGTCTTGAGAAAGGAGGGATTGATAGACATGGAGGATGACCTCCTTGGTCTCTTGGTAACCTGTTTCCAAAAAAATACTAGCAAAGATAGCTTCTACAACGTCCCCCCGCATAGACTCAGATACTTGGTTTTTATGATATTTTTGGGGTCTAAACTTGATGTAAGGGTCCAAGTCTAAGTAGAGGCCGATGGCATTTAAGGCATGCTCATCCACGTGTTGGGCCCTGAGCACCGTTAAATCCCCCTCATTTTTTGAAGGATATTTCTGGTAAAGATATTCGCTGACAACCATGTCCAGGAGGGCATCTCCCAGAAACTCTCTTCGGTCATAACTTTTCAACCCCTCTTCTTCATTAGCAAAAGAAGCATGCTGGAAGGCCTCCTCTATACTGGACTTATTTTTAAATTGATAGTTTAATTTCTTTTCCAGGCTTTCAAACTTATTCATCGAGGTCTTGGGCGTCTATATAGTCTATAACATCTCCAACAGTAGTAAGATTTTCTAAGACTTCATCTTCTAACTCAAGGTCAAACTCATCCTCTATGGTCATGACAAGTTCCAAAAGCTCAATGGAATCAACATTTAAATCATCGACAAAATTTGTGTCTTCATCTAAATCTTCCACTTTTACGTTAAACTGTTCTGCAATAATTTCAAGTATACGATCTTTCATCATTTCCTCCTAAGGTTAACATTCATCCACTAGTTTATGGTTAATCGCTTGGTCAATTTGTTTTAAAGAACTATAAATAGCCTTGGCGTTTGAACTGCCATGAGCTTTAAAGACTAGGCCCTTTATCCCTAAAAGAGGTACAGCCCCTACAGCCTTATAGTCAAAAAGGTCTTTTAATTGAATCATCTTTTCTGATAAAGGATTTTTTTCTTGAGACTCTGAGTCTTTTGGCAAAAAGTTCTTAAAATTAGAAAAGATAAATTCAGCAAATCCTTCCATAGTTTTTAAGAAAATGTTCCCCACAAAACCATCACAAACAATAACATCTGCATCTGTATTAAAAACATCCCTAGCTTCAATATTTCCTTTGAAGTTTAAATTGGGATCTTGGCTTAACCGCTCAAAGCTTTCCTTGGTTTGTTTGTTTCCCTTGCCTGGTTCCAAGCCAATATTTAAAAGATAGACCTTGGGCTGGTCTACAGAATAGACCTTTTGAACATAGTCTGCCCCCATTTTTGCAAAAGAATGGATAACATCTACAGAACAATCAACATTGGCTCCAGCGTCTAAAAGGCATACATGACCCTTGGCCTTAGGAATGGGTACTGGAAGACAGGCTCTTTCAACTCCGTCTTTACGACCAATTAAAAAAAGTCCACCAGCAAGAAGTCCACCTGTACTTCCTGCGCTTAAAACTGCATCTGCCTTACCTTCCTTTAACAGAGTCAAGGCCATAACTAAAGATGAATCTTTTTTCTTTCTTAAGGCTCTTGTAGGCTCCTCTGTATTTTCAATATAAGTATCTGTATGAATAATTTCATAATCCTTAAAAGAATACTTGACTAATTCTTCCTTAATTTGGTCTTCATTGCCTATAAAAATTGGGTAAAAGTCTTTTTCCGCTGCATATAAACTTGCACCTTCAATCATTACCCCAGGACCTAAATCAGGACCAAAACAATCTATGATTACTTTCATTTTCCACCTTCAATCTTTCCTTTTATTACTTAAAGATAGTTTATCTTAACTAGGAGGACTTTGCAATAAATAAGAAAACTTCTTTATAAAGATTCCAAAAAAAATACGAGCAGGTAACTTATGAAAAGACCCTTCCTTCTCTATAAGTTCCTTGCTCGTAGTTTTTCATCTACCTCAAGTCAAATGACTCTCGCCAAATCCTTAGTCTTCCATAGAAATAACTTCTTTACCATCATAATATCCACATTTAGGACAAATACGATGTGGTAGTTTGCTTTCATGGCAATTTGGACATTCAACAACTGTTGTCTTAGGTAGTTGGTAAGATGAAGCACGACGCTTATTACGACGTTGCTTAGACGTTTTTCTCTTAGGTACTGCCATTTCTACACCTCCTTATTCTTCGTCAAATAGACCTTGCAATGCTGCGAAACGAGGATCAATAGATTGATTGCTGCAGTTGCAATCTCCTTTATTTAAGTCGTTTCCACATATTGGACATAAACCCTTACAATCCTCCGAACAAAGCGGCTGAATCGGAAGTGATGTAATCACAATACTCATGGCTAATTCATCAAGATAAGAATCTCTTTTTTGCCAAACAATGACTTCATCTTCAGTTTGTCCACTATAAAGTTTAGCATCTTCTTCAGTTTCTGTAACAAGAAATTCCGAGGTCACAGAAACCTTATCCACCATTTCTTTTAAACAGCGACTGCAATTCGTTTGAACCGCATAGTTTACAGTTAAAATGAGAGTCCACACGTCATGTGCTGAGTACACATTGACCTCATAATGAATCGGAAAGATTATCGATAAATCATCGGTATCAATGGAATCGATACCCTTTAAAATCTCTGCCTTATAAGGTTGCCCTTCTAATGTTAGATCTTTTAATTTAGATAAGTCCATGATTCACCCCTCAAATATACATACAATTTATTATATGATGGATCTATCCAGATGTCAATAGTAAGTTGACTTACTTAGTTAATTCTAAAGTTTCCTTGGCAATCATTAATTCTTCATTGGTAGGAATTACAAAGATTGGACAAGAGGAATCATCAGTACTGATTAATTGAGCTTTACCTCGAACATTATTTCTTTCAGCATCAATCTTTAAGCCAAGATTTTTCAAGCCTGCAATAATGGATTCCCGCATAGAAATGGAGTTTTCTCCAACGCCAGCTGTAAAGACAATTCCATCTACATGGTCCATTGTTCCATAGTAAGCTCCAATGTATTTACGAACCTTTGCTTCAAAGATATCTAGAGCTAATTGAGCTCTATGTTCTGAACTTGCAGCATCTTCTAAGTCTCTAAAGTCACTGCTAACTCCACTAATGCCTAGAACACCTGATTTTTTGTTTAATAGGGTGTTCATGTCATTTGGATTCATGTTTTCCTTGTCCATGATAAATGGAATGATTGCTGGGTCTAGGTCTCCAGTACGGGTTCCCATAACTAGACCTTCCAAGGGAGTAAAGCCCATGGTTGTATCATAGCTTTTTCCATTTACAACAGAAGTAATACTTGATCCATTTCCTAAATGGCAAGTAATCAAATTCACTTGATCTGCAGGTTTGTTTAATAATTTAGCAGCTTCTTCTGTGATGAATTTATGGCTTGTTCCGTGGAAGCCATAGCGACGAATCTTATATTTTTGATAATATTCATAGGGAAGAGCATAGATGTAGTTCTTTTCAGGCATGGTTTGATGGAAAGCCGTATCGAAAACAGCTACTTGGGGAACTCCCTTCATAAGTTCACTACAAGCTTCAATTCCCATGATGTTTGGTGGGTTGTGAAGTGGTGCTACTTCCACATTGTCGTTAATAGCCTTCATAACTTGGTCATCAATAACAACTGAATCTGCGAAAGATTCTCCCCCATGGACAACCCGATGACCTACTGCTTGAATTTCATCCAAGGATGCAATTGCCCCATAGTTTTTATCTGTTAAAGAATTTAAAACTAATTCAAGAGCGCGTTTGTGATCTTTCATAGCTTCTTGAATCTTAACTTCTTCCTTACCAATAGTTTCATGTTTGATTTGAGAACCTTCAATACCAATTCGTTCTACTAAACCCTTGGCCAATACATTTTCATTTTTCATATCAATTAATTGATATTTTAAAGATGAACTTCCACAGTTAATTACTAAAATATTCATTCAATTCCTCCTAAATAAAGCTCATTACACTCGTACTATTATACCATTAACCCTTGGTTTTTATCAAGCAAAAAAGAAGAATCTCCGTTGCAATTCCAAGAATCATTGGATAAAATAGAAACAAAGAAAAAAGGAGCTTCCCATGATTATAGGTGTTATTGCAGAATACAATCCCTTTCACAATGGTCATTACTACCATCTTCAAAAATTAAAAAAAACCTATCCTGAGTCTAAAATTCTAATCTGTATGGTAGGCCACTTTAGCCAAAGGGGAGAACCCACCATTTTAGATAAATGGACCAGAGCAGGCTGCGCCATCCAAGCAGGAGCCGATATGGTCTTTGAATTGCCCTTCGCCTTGGCCACATCCAAGGCCGAAAGCTACGCCCAAGCTGGGACCCTTCTTTTAAAAAGTCTGGGAGCCCAATATCTCTCTTTTGGTAGTGAGTTTCCTGATCCTAAAAGCTATTTAAATCTGGCTAGAAAAATTATGAAGGCCAAAGAAGACCTCGACTTCCAAGGTCTTCTCAAACAGGCTTCTTTGCCAAGAGCCCTCCAGACTTGGATTGACCTGTCTAAAGAAGAACAAGCCATCCTTCAAAGTCCCAACGATATCCTGGCCTTGGAATACTGCCAGGCCATTCTCAACTTTGGGCTTGATTTAAATCTATTGCCAATTCCACGTCTCCACCAAGATAACCCCTACAAGATTTTCATCCATTCAGCAAGTCAACTCCGAAAATGGGCCCAAAGCCAGGACCAAGAAAAGGGAATTCAGTCTATGCCCTCTTTTTCCTACCTCCCTTACAAAGAAACTGATTTTTCCTATGAGGCTAAATTGAAACAGCTCTTTATCTACAACCACCACTTTCATCAAAGCCAAGGCCGCATCCTTCAAGACCCAGGCATCAACCACTACCTCTATAAAAATTGGGTGGTAGAAAATCGCCCCTTAAAAGATCTTTCGACTAAAAAATACACCCAGGCCCGTTTACAAAGAGACTTAGTCCATTTAGTTTTCGACCTTAGTTTAAAAGACCAAAAGGATCTTCTGACCCAGGTTCAAGACTACCATAGACTCTTAGCGGCTAGAAAAAATTCCCTGACCTATTTACGCCCCTACAAGCTTCAAACTAGGTTTGTCAAAGGCTTGGACTCCTCTCTTTCCAATATTTATCAAATGTCCTTAAAAGAAACCATCCTGAGAAATCTCTTATTAGAAAACCAGGCTCCTTCCGATTATACAAAAAGTCCCTTAATCCTATAAGAAAACCTCTTTACCAATTGTAGAGTGACCCCATAAAGTTGGACCTAATCGAGTAAGCATTTCGCTTACTCGATTTTGTTTTTACATAACATTCGTTCTATGCGGATTGCATGCGTTCA
>QWCK01000254.1_pt1 | contig 96162 bp, 88 predicted proteins | sample 1972571 | NCBI WGS metagenome assembly QWCK01 (sample SAMN09866710, study PRJNA288562) | Human gut metagenome isolate term2_stool, whole genome shotgun sequencing... | isolation source: gut | host: Homo sapiens | place: USA: California | reverse complement strand
TTGCCGTTGGGGGCGTTGTCGATGTTTCGAATGATGATCTCGCGCATAATAGTTCCTCCAAAAAATGTTTTTTCGAAAACAAAACGCACGGTGCAGGTCGTTGCCCTACATCGTGCGGGAGGATCTTACAACATTCCTCTTGCCCCGCCCGCCGAAAAAGGGTATACTGTCCCTATCGGTGCGGGGAATCCCGTTGTGTAGGTGGTGCTTTCACCTGCGCAGGTGATGGAGTGTTGGTAGCGCTCCGTCACTGCCGTGTTTTTTACTTTCTGATTGTATTGCAGCATATACGGTTGCACATATCAAGCCGGAATGTTGCACAAATATACGGTTGCATATATGCCGATCATTACCATATAGACGGGATCAGGCAGCCGCAGTATACTGAAATAGATAGCAGCTGAATAGGAGGGAACATTATGCCGCCAACGGATGCCCAACGCCGGGCACGGGACAAATGGCTGTCCGAAAAAGTTGAGACCATTAACCTGAGAGTGCCGAAAGGCTCAAAAGAGATCATTAAAACCCACGCTGAGAAGCACGGGGAGTCCACAAACGCTTTTGTTTATCGCACCGTGATGGAAGCCATCGCGCGGGACGAGCAGGCCGACACCGACCGCTGAGCGGGATCGCGCCCATGAGAGCTGCGCCAAGAATTTCTGTTGACCTTTTTGAGAAACTTTGGTAGAATAAGCGGAACTATAAAGTTGACATGTCGGTGTACCGAGGATGTCAGATTGCCGATAGAGAGTGGCTGGTAATGAGCGGCCCTTTCTTGAAAGCGGCAAGCAAGACCGACTTTGCCGGTCGAGTGTTTAGGGCTGCGCTCTGACGCTCAAAAGAACAGCAAGGCTCGATTTCTCATGCGATTGGGAGATCGAGCCTTGCTGTTTTAATCATATCGCAGCGCTGGCTCTCGTGTCCAACGCCCCGCGGTAAGCGCTCAACAGGAACTGTCAAAGATAAGATCATCCTTGTCCGTTATTCCGCCAGTAAAGGCCCGATGAAGGCCAGGACCGAAGGAAATGCTTGGAACGCCAGCTGCCGCCGCAGAGGATATCCAAAAGCAGATCAGGGGGGCATAAACGTTCGCATCACAAAAAGCCACGCAAGTATCCACGCTGTATGATGTCCGCCAAGTATGCCTGTGGGCAGATCGCTCAAGGTCAAGCGCAGCCCAATTTGGCTGCATAGTAGAAAAACAGCCGTTTTGGGTTGCTTTTTGTTTTTGCGTGCTGTACTTACCGTAGAGAGGAATGAACTATGCCGCAAAATTACACAGCTTGCAATACATATAGTTCTGTCTGCGGTTTTGAATCGAATGAGCAGACAACCACTGCCTGTGTAACCATGATCTCTCCCGCAAGCTCATTTCGCAGGCTCCTCTGCCAACGCATGAACGTGCTGTAGCCGATTCCATGCTCCCGGCACCATTGCCGCTTTGGCATACCGCTTCCGTTGTACGCTTTTATGATTTCGATACATCTCTCTTTTTTCGGGGGTTGAAACTCGTCCGGCATTCCTGAGACCTCCTTGAGGCTTTTGGTACCGATGGGGCTTTTGATACCTCGGTCTCAATTATCTCATCTCTACTTTGATCTTGCCAGACGGTGGATTATGAGGCGCTTACTCTGAGGCCGGGTGGCCATCATTGGTTTCAGCGGTGTAAAATGTGTCCCGCGTTTTACAAAAACAGCAGCAGTTCACTGCAAACAGCCCCGGTTCCCTATGAAAGGGACCGGAGCTGTTTTTTTGCGTCACTTCATGGAGCGTGCCAGGAACGCGGCGATCTGCGCTCTCGTGCAGGTGGCGGTGGGGTCGAAGCGGCCGCCACCCACGCCGGTGGTCACGCCGTTCTCCACGGCCCAGGACACCGCGCCCGCGTAATAGCTGTCAGCGGAAACGTCGGTAAATGTGGCCGCAGTCGCAGGAGCAGGCTGACCCATGGCCCGCCACAGCATCGTCACCATCTGGGCGCGGTTGATGGCGGCGTTGGGGTTCGCGCCGTCGGAAACGCCCTTGACCTTGGCCCAGTTCTGAGCGCTTTCGTACCAAGTATTGCCGCCGTTCAGATTTGCGTCATTCTGGCGGGCGAGGATCGTCCACAGCTGCGCCCGGGTGGTGGAGTTGTTGGGCGCGTAGATCGTGGCGCTCATGCCATTCACCAGCCCACGGGCGCTGACGAAGTCAATGGCGTCCTTGGCCCAGTGGTCTTGCGTGTCGATAAAGCCCTTGGAGTTGTCGATGATCTTCACCGTCGCGCTGCCGTCCACGGTGAGTTGGATGCCGTTCTCCGTGGGAATGGAATCCTTCAAAAGTTCCTCCGTACCGTCGGGATGGACAAGCACCGCCACCGTGCCGGGCTTCACGTTGGAAACAGGAATTTCCACCTTCGTTTCGCCTGTGCCCTTGGGCAGTTCCACCTTGACGGTGGGGGCGGTATTGCTGTTGCGGGAAGCCTCCACCTCCACGGGAGCCTTCACCGCCTCGCCGTTCTTCTTGGCATCCTCCACGGCCTTGCCGCTGAGGGTGGTCTCCGCTACCGTCTTGCTCTCGCCGTTCTCGATGGTGGTGACGGTCATTCCGGTAGAGCCGTTGGCCGTGGTGGTTTTGGTGGTCTCCGTGCCGGAAGTCACGCCGTTTTTGTCGGTTTTGGGTTCCGACTTCGTTTCAGACTTCGTCCCGTCCTTGGAGGTGATGGTTTCGGTCTTGCTTTCCGTCACCGTGCCGTCCTTCCTGGTCTCGGTCCGGGTCTCGCTTTCGACCTTCGAGCCGTCCTTATTGGTCACGGTCTCAGACTTTGTTTCGGCTTTCGTTCCGTCCGGTTTCGTCTCCGCTTTCGTCTCGGTCTTGGTCACGGAGCCGTCCTTGCCAGTGGTGGTCTCCACCTTGGTGCCGTCGGGTTTTGTGACCGTCTCCACCTTCGTACCGTCGGGCTTGGTGGCGGTCTCAGGCTTGGTGGGCGTCGTGCTGCTGGAGCCGCCGCCACCACCGGAGGAAGAACCGCCGGAACTGCCGCCCGTTGAGCCGCCGGGCTGAGAGGGCGTGGTGCCGTCGGTCACGGTGACCTTGCAGGTGGCGGATTTGCCCGAACCGTCCGTCGCGGTGGCAGTGATCGTCGCGGTACCAACCTTGACCGCCGTCACGGTGCCGTCAGGGGCTACGGTGGCAACATCCTCGTCAGAGGACGCCCACTTCAAAGCCTTGTTGGCGGCGTTCTCAGGCGCGACCGTGGCGGTCAGCGTTTCGCTGTTTCCAACAGAAATCGAAGTGCTCGTCTTGTTCAGCGCAACGCCGGTGACAAGGACATTCCCGGGCGTGACGGTGCGGACATAGCCGCAGACGTTACAGGTCGTATCCGCATCATCGGTGTAGATGTGCGCCGCTTTGTCCTTGATGCTTTCAGACTGTTCCGGGCAGTCCGCATCGGTGCATTCGTGCCAGTGGTTCGTACCGTCCTTGCTCCAGTCGCCGTAGCGGTGTTCATGCGCGGGCGGCGTCACGGTGCGGACGTAGCCGCAGACGTTGCAGGTCATATCCGCGTCATCGTCGTAGATGTGCGCCGCTTTGTCCTTGATGCTTTCGGACTGATTCGGGCAGTCCGCGTCGGTACATTCGTGCCAGTGGTTCGTACCGTCCTTGCTCCAATCGCCGTAGCGGTGCTCGTGGGCGGGCGGGGTCACGGTGAGCGTCGCGGGCTCGGAGTATACGGGAGGCGTGCTCACACGTTCGCTGCCCGTATGGTTGTTCGTGTTCCAGAGCACACAGCGGAACAGCTGGCCGCTCTGCGCTGCCGTGACGGACGGGATCGTATAGCTGGGCGTGTAGTTCCAGGAGTCCGCCGTACTTTTGCCGCCGGCGCCTTCGATGTCCGTCCAGCTTTGGCCGCCGTCGGTGCTGCTCTGCCACTGATACTCCAGCGTGTTGAGATATTGATCGATCAGCTTGGCGGAGAATGTCACCGAATCACCCGCAGCCGCGGACACGCTCTGCGGCTGCTCCGTGACCACGGGTGTGACGCACACATTGAGCCGCCAGTAACCGGTCACGGTCTTGACCGTATTGTCGGGATAGGTCAGCGTGACATGGAAGCAAACACTCTGATAGTCCATCTCATCCGTGATGGTGATGGGATAGGATTCGCCCGCGGGTGGGATCGCAGCCCACTCCTCTTCCGTTGGCATAACGTTTCTGCAGTACTTCCAGCGGTATTCTGCTGTGACGCCCGTCAGAGAGCTTATGGGATACCAGGTTTGGCCGTCGTAAAAACCGGCGGTAATGGTCGCGATCTCGCCCTGAATGAAGTCGCCGTTTCCCCGCATGGGCGAGGCCGCGCCGCGCAGAACTGCGGGACAGTAGTACGCGGTAAACGTATGGGAATATGCCGTGCCATCCTTATTCGTCGCCGCACAGCGGAATTTTGCGCCGTGCAGGGAGAGAGGCAGAAGCGCTTGATAGGTGGATTCGGTCGCACCATCGATATCCTCCCAAGTTTTGCCGCCGTCCTGGCTGACCTGCCATTGCAGCGCAGGCGCAGGCGTGCCGACAACACCAACGGTCAGGGTCATGTATTCATTGCTTTCGACCACGCGGCTGACATCCTCCGTCGGGCTGGTGAACTCCGGCACATCGCCGATGGTCATGCTGCCGTCCGACTTGGGATAGTACTTATTCCCGCCGACGGTCACAGTCTCCACCTCTGCGTCCTTGGGAATCCAGAGGTAGATCTTGCCGCTGCCGTCGGAGATGATATGGCTGTCGTCAAATGCCGTACCTGCCGGGAGGCCGGAAAGGGTGACGTCCTCTACCGCGGCGTTCTTTTGCGAAAGGGTCAGGGTGACCTTTTTCAGCTCATTGCCGCCGGAATCTTTCACGACTGTGTTCACCGGAACATCCAGATCGACACTGCCGCCGTTGATGACAATGTTGGCGCAGTTGACCGTACCCAGACCGAAGACGGTGCTGTTTGAGATGGTGAGTTTCCCAAGCGTCGTTTCCGGCTTGTTCGTGCAGTTGTTGATGAGCGTGATGCCATTGAATGTCAGGGAGGCACCGGTGCTGCCGTCCATGGCGTGGTCGCCGCGGAGCGTCAGCTTTTCACCGCCGGACTGCCCCTTGATGGTCAGACCGCCCGAACCCTTGAGCGTCCAGACCGCGTCGGTGCTGCCTTCGTTGGACCTCATGACACTCTCGGTGTTTTCCATCAGCACGATGGAAAGCTTCGAGCGGTCATCCAGCTCCACGCGCTTGTTCGGACCGCTCAGGTCCAGTCCGTTGAGCTTGACCTCCGCCTCGCCGCCTGTAAGCATACGGATGCCGAAGTCTGTGATAAACTTCCAATCCGCCTGGAGCTTGACGTCTTTTTCCGGGTGATAGTCGATCCAGGTGTCCTTTGCAGAGTCCCCCAGATAGCCCGCACAGAGCGCGGTGTTGTCTCCGCCGGGTGTGCCGCGGAAGGCAAGCACGCCCGAGGCGAGGAGCAGGTTGAGCAGGATCATCTTGCCGCTGGCGTTGTTGTCGGCGGTGGTGATGATGGGCGCGTCTTTCTGCGGATCATGGATGAAGCCGACCGGCGAGCTGCCGTCGTCCTGAAAGCCCTCCACGCTCATGATCTTTGTACCAGCCGGAAGCCAGAGGTAGACAGTGTTGCTGCCGACGAGCATGGTGAGATCCTTAATAATGTCATCGTTGACAGTGTTGGGGATATTCACGCGCAGTTGTGTGACCAACGGGTAAAGAGTCGACTGCATGGTGCCGCTGGTAGCGTCGGTGCGGTAGGTGATCATCATGAGGTTCCGGCTCTGGTTCATGTCCTCCAGCTCGACCTTTGTCCGGTAAACAGGATTGCCGCTGTGATCCGTGACGCCGGTAACCGCCTTGCCGGAGGCGTCCGTCAGGTTGGCGTTGCTCCTACGGTCGATCTTCACCGTGCCGCCGGAGTGCTCCCCCTCCAGTGTGCTGCGCGTGACGCGCAGGTTTCCGGCAAAGTCGGCGCTGATCCAGCAGTTTTCAACGGATACGTTGGCTCCCGTTCCGCCGATGGTCTTACCTGCGGCGTAAACGGCGCAGTCCTTGAAATTTACAGTTGCGCCGCTTGCCGCCGAAAGACCGCCCATGAGCACCAGTGAGGACTGCGCCATGCCCCCGCCGATGAGGTTCAGCGTGCCGCCCTGCTCCACATAGATGGCGGGTGCGCTGCCGCTTTTCAGATAGCTCCTGCCTGTGAGCTTCAGGTTCAGCGTCGCGCCGCTGCGCACGGTAAGAAAGGTGTGATCGCGCACGATTGCAAGACCATCGAGCACGACGGTATGCTCACCCTCCCGCACATCGATGCCGTAGTAATTATTGTAGTCCGATGCAAGGACCCTGCTAAAGCCCTCTTTGAGGTTCAGCTCCTGCTGCGTGCTGCCGGAGCTGTAAACATTCTGCTTGATGGAATCTGTATCCCCGGGGCGGTCGGCGTTGCGATAGTACCAGGTTTTTCCCTTGTTGTTTTGGTCCTCATTGTAGCTGAGCACCAGCACGGCATTTCGGATGCCGCTGATCTCCACCTCTTTTTCAGGGCTTACGGTTGTTTCGAGGATCACATTCTCGTAGATGCTGCCGTTCACCGGCTTTGTTATGACGGCCTTTGTGTATGCCGTGTCTCCATTGGTCCCGGAAAGATCCCAGCGACCGTTGACCTTCAGCGCGCCGTTTTCATTCTCGTTTGAAAGGGTCGGGTTCTGTGTTTTCGCGTACAGATAGCCGCCGAGGTCGACCGTCAGGTTCGAGGAAACGTAAATAGCTTCCTTGCCGTCGTATCGGTTGGTCTTCGTACTGTAGCCGTTGGAATAGGCGCGGACGGTTCCGCCACCGCCGATCTCCAGTACATTGGCCTTGATGCCGTAGCCCTGACAGCCGTCATTGCCGTTCCGACCGTCGCTCGTGGCGGTCACCTGACCGCCGACGACGCGCAGTGTTCCGCCCACAAGCAAGGCGACGGGATAGTCATTTTGGTATACGCATCCCTTGGTGGTCGCATTAAGCGTGCCATTCACCGTCAGATCGTACTTGACATTGAGCGCGTAGAAGTCCAGATTGTTTCCCTGTGCCTCTGCGGTGACGCACGTCCCGGCGCCGACGGCCATGCTCCGCGTCACGGTTCCATTCATGTAGCTGCGCAGTGTCAGATCCACGCTCCCGCTTGTCTCAATGCCGCCGGACTGAATGGGGAAGGTCTGGGCTGCAATGGTCAGGCTCCCGCTGCCGGAGAAGCGGACGGTATTGCCCCAGATGCCGAGATAGCGCGGCGTATTCTCATCGGAAGCGGCGGGCATATACTTCAAGCTGCCGGAATTACCGATGTAATTGCTGCCTTCGAGCACGATGTTCAGCGTCCCGACATTCCGGCTGTCGAGAAAGACGTTATAGTATTTGAATATGCCGGGCAATTGCTCGGACGAGACCTTTGTATAAGTGTCGATCGTGCAGTTTCGCAGCGTCAGCGTCTTTGTGTCAGCGTCATACTTGAAGCCGCCGGTCGTATCGTAAGTGCTGCTTATAGAGCTTTGTGTGATGTCGAGAACGGTGCTGCCGAGGGTAATCGTGCCATTCGCCGCCCGCGCGCTGATGCCATTCGCCGCCCGCATTACGACAGGGCTTGCTTCGGCGGCAACGGCGTCACTGCCAAGTTCATCATCCGCTGGCGCGGATGATCCCTCGTTCTCTGTGGGGGCGTCCGGGTCTGCGTCCTCGGTGGGGGCGTCAGGCTGCTCCTTACCGGACTGCTCCTCATCCGCGCCGCCCAGGGCGGGGACAGGGTCTTCTTCAGGGGTCGGCGTGCCACCGGTTTCGTCCGCAAGCTTCGGGGCGCGGCAGTCTTCGGGCCGCGCGTCCTCCGCGCCGCAGACGGGGCAGTCAGGGTTCATGGCCCCTTCCGTGCAGGCTGTTTCGCAGATGCACGGGGAAACATCTTCTCCCCTTTCCTCGTCATCCGCGAACACTGTTGTGGGGATCAGGGTCAAGCACAGAGCAAACGCGGTAAGCAAGCTAAGAAATCTTCTTTTCATCGTGATCCCTCCATGATAAAAGAGTTTGGGCTTCTTCAAGGGGATGCCCCCTTGCCCAAAAGTTATTTTTCCGTCAGGGCTTCAAAGCCCTTTTCCGCCTGTTGGACGGTCTTTTGGATGATGCCCAAAGCCATTGTGTGAAGGTCCATCTGCAAAACTGCCGCCGTGATCGCCGCACGCTTCTCCTTCGGTACGTCATAGAGCTTCAGCGAGCAGTCCAGAAAGCGGGAAATCTTGGCCTCCATCGTGAAATACACGTCGCAGGGAACCGACATGAAGCCCCGCATAATGTTGGCGGATGCGATCTCCATTTCGTAGAAGTCCTTGGGCTGCGCCTCCGGCAGATAAGGCCCGAAGATAACTTGCAGCCGCTTGGCCGTGCTATGGTAAATGTACGCCGATGTGGTCGGCAGCGAGTAGCCGGTCACATACAGTTCCCGCAGCGGCTCGGTCAGCTCGGCGATGTGGAGCTGGAGGGCTGTTTCCACAGCGTACAGGAGTACAGGGTCTTGTTCCCCGCTGTGCTGTCCCGCCAGAGCGAATTGCCCGCTGAACATCCGCTTTACCAATTCCAGCAGCAGCGCCTCCTTACTGGGAAAAACATGGAAGAACGAACTCTGCCCAATGCCTGCCGCCCTTGCGATCTCTCCGGTTGTAGTTCTGGTGTAGCCCTTTTCCAGGAACAACGCCACCGCCGCCCGTAATACCTTTTGCTGCGTTACCAGACCGTTTAACAATTTTCCTCTTGGCAAGTCAGCGCCCCCTTTATAACTTTTCTTGCGATTGCACTTTTATAATAGCATGAGCCATTCCATCACGCAAGAAAAATTTGGGGCGCCATGCCAGAAAAATTGGAGTCCCCTGTTCCTGATCTGCTTTTGACCCGGAATGGGATCGGAGCAAGCAGGGGTGGACGGAAACAACGGAAAATCCGCCGAGTGAATGGCGGTAAAATACATCAAAAAAATGTACCGAAAAGCCGAAGAAATTCGCACCTTTCGGCAAGCCAAAAACATTGAAATTTCAGGGATTTCGGCCATTTGGAAGCGCTATTTCCGAAAGGGTGGAACCGTCGTGTCGGAAAGATGGCAAAAAATCAGCGATTTCCCGACAAGGCTGACCCGTTTCAAATGTCAGCCGTATAATCCCTCCTGTGCCATAACAAAAACGCTCAACCAACACAGGTGGTTGAGCGTCTTGCGTGCAGCCTTGATGACATTGTTTTGACGTGCAGCGACTCATGATGAGCCCAGGCACTGCTCCTATCATTGCCGGATCGCGTACCGTGACTGCTAAGAACGGAAACGGCAGGCGCATCATGAAAAATGCGGAATAGAAGATACTGCTGATCCGTGTCCGTTTGCTGATGGATCGCCTGCCGCTTTTCTTCTGTGGGCATGATAAGGAATTTTTTTACTTCTTGAACCCCATTCTTCGTGGATTCAAGATTGCAACAGTTATCCAATCCTGTTCAGGACACTACTTCCCTCCCAGTCAGGGCAGATCGGCACATTCAGCAGATCCATAATCGTCGGCGCAATATCCCGGATGCTCAATTCAGGCAGCTCCAAACCGGCCGGGAAACGCCGCCCATGAAAAGTCGTGGGAATAATCATATCTTCAGGAACCCGGTCACCATGATTCCGATCATGGCCGCCATGATCCGCTGTCACAATGACATTGTATGACTCCGGAAGCGAAGCGCAAATATCCGCAATGCACGCTGCCACATCTCCAACTTCCTTCAGGTACGGTTCCGACATCCAGCCATACTTATGTCCTACTTCATCCACGCCCCCTAAATACAAAAACACAAAGTCCGGTTCAAACTCCTGAATGTACCGCTTGGCCTCCTGAGTCTCCCTTTGCTCCAGTTGGGGGAAATCCTCCGTTCTCTGATGAAGAAACCAACTATAATGCAAACTTTTTCCGGGTCTTGTTAAATCCCGAAGCTGCTCCCAGGTGTAAAAGAACGCTGTTCTCTTCCCCGCGGCGTAGAGCAGATCCACCATTCCATCGATTGGATGATTCTGCGGCACAAATACATTGGTTGTCACACCATGACGGTCCGGATCTACGCTGTGGAAGAGTGACATATGACAAGGCAGCGTCACTGGTGGAAAGACTGTGCTTCCCTGTAGGCTGTATGTTCCAGACCGGAAAAACTGTTCAAATTCCGGGCCGCCGCCAGGCAGAATGCTGTCTGGCCGCATTCCGTCCACCAAAATCAGTAAAACCTTGTCTTGCATTTATTTGTTCCCCTTTCTCTGTCTGCGCGATCAGCCATTTTCAACTTGGCCCCGTATTCAACGATTGTCTGCGAACAGCAATGCCGATATGCTTAGTACAATTCCAAAATGCTCTCTTTGTCGATCATCACATAGACTATATCGCCAACCTTGAACATCATAGACGCATCAAACAGAATATCAACATCTAACTGGAATTCTCCAAAATCTACGGTGTACCGGAGAATATTGCCGTGAGACAAGCTCCCCACTACTTGCCCTTCCAAAGAGACCGCGGCTTCGCCCATCTGAGAGAGTGTCGTGCCAATGCCGATGATCTCAGGACGGATCGCAATACTGTCACAATGGTGGTCCATGCCCGTTTTCCTGTCAAATATTGCTGCATCCACAATATTATAGTGTCCAATAAACGTAGCGGCAAATTTGGTCTTAGGCTGGGTATACAGTTCCACCGGGGCACCAGACTGCTCAATAGTGCCTACGTTGAAAAGATGGATCCGGTCAGACATGACCATGGCTTCGTCTTGGTCATGGGTCACGAACAGAGTTGTGATCCCCAATTTTTTCTGAATACGGCGGATCTCCACCTGTAGATTGCGACGCAGAAGGGCATCGATTGCGGAAAGCGGCTCATCCAACAGCAGCACTTTTGGCTCTGTCACCAGTGCACGAGCCAATGCCACGCGCTGCTGCTGGCCGCCTGAAAGCTGTCTGGGGTAATAATTGATCTTTTCGGAAAGGCCAACGATCTCTAACATTTCCTGGACCCGCCGCTGGATCTCATCCTTATTCTTCTTTTGGATTTTCAGTCCAAACGCAACATTCTGCCCCACTGTCAAATTGGGGAACAGACTGTATTGTTGAAATACCATTCCTACGCCGCGCCGTTTTGGATCAAGGTCAGTGATATCCTTACCATCCAAATAGATTTTTCCATCTGTCACAGCTTCCAGTCCCGACAAGCAACGGAGCAACGTGGACTTGCCGCAGCCAGAGGGACCCAAAAAAGTGACCAGCTCACCCTGCTCGATTTCCAGACTGATATCTTTCAAGACATGGTTCTGCCCGAAATATTTATTGACATGGTCAAAATGAATATACGGCATAATCTGACTCCCCCTAAATTACTTCTGTGATTGACCTTCACTCTTATTCTGCAGCTTGTAGGACGCCACTGCGATCAGCAGCGTGGTGGTGAACATCACGATCACCACTGCCGAGGCAATGGGGCCGCCGATGGTCTTGTTGATTTCATAGAGCTGGGCCTGGGCGGTGATGTAGCGGCTGCCGGCAATGATCTTAATGACGGCATAGTCCGTGAAGATGGAGCCCAGGGAGAGCAGCGCGGAAACCAGAATGCCCGAGAGCATGTTGGGCACGATGATCCGGAAGAAGGTGTACAGCCCGCCGGCCCCCAGCAGCTCCGCCGCCTCCAGGATCTGGCGGACGTTGATGGCATAGAGGTTGTTGCGGATGCCCCGGTACACATAGGGTAGGATACTGACGCAGTAAATGCACACCAGCATCACCAGCCGGTTGGAGAAGAGGATGCCCTTACCGGCATACAGACCCAGCACGGCAATGGCCAGGATCACGCCCCGGAGGGTGAAGGGGATCATGCAGATGCTCTGGATCACCGTGTCCAGGGCGGGGACATAGAGCACCACCACATACATGGCCATGATGATGATCAGAATGGTGATGAGAATGGGGATAACGCTGATAATAAAGCTGCGGACGATGGACTGCCAGAACACCGGCTTTTCCGTGATCAGCTCGTGCCAGTATTTCAGCGTCCAGCCGCTGGGCAGCACCCGCACCCAGCTGGTGGTGAAGGAATAGATCAGCGTGGCCACGATGGGGGCCAGCAGAAGGAATGCCACCACGATCAATACCAGATAGTGGGGCCAAAGATGGCGTTTCACTGCTGCTCCCCTCCCTTCGCAACTCTACGCTTCATATAGTTGCTGAATCCCATGACCAGCAGGATGATGGCGATCATCGTCAGGGACAGGGCGGAGCCCAGCTCCGTCTGCTGCTTGGAATCGCCGGAGAACATGGAGCCGATCTTGATGGGCAGCGTGGCATAGTTCTCGCCCATGATCATGTAAACGGTGGTATAGGTGGTGATGGAGTCGGCAAAGAGGATGCCGATGGTGCCGAAGAGGGTGGGCGCCAGATTGGGCAGGCCCACCTGCGTCCAGAACTGGAAGCCGTTGGCCCCCATCAGCGTGGCGGACTCCTTCCACTCCTCCCGGACGGCGTTGAAGCCGGGGATCAGCAGCAGCGTGCCCAGGGGGATGGCGAAGTAGATGAAAAGCGGCGTCATACCGTTGCCGGTATAGAGATTATAGCTGGCAAGGAACTCCCAGCCCCGCTCCTCCGCTGCCAGACGCAGGAAGCCGGAGTGGCCCAGCATCAGCATGAAGGCGAAGGCCAGAGGGAACCCTGTAAAGTTCTGGGTCATGTTGAGGATCGGCATAAACCGCGCCCGGGCGCTGCTGCCGATGGTGGTCACCGCCAGGGCAGTGAAAAAGGAAATGATAATGCCGGCCACTGTGCCGTAAACAGCGATGCGGACACTGTTCCAGACCGCGATATAATAGACCGGTTTAGTAAAAACAGTTTTAAAGTTGGCAACGGTAAATGTGCCAGTATCTGGAGCAGTAAATCCTTCAATAACAGTATTTACAAAGGGAATCAGCAAAAAGAAGATCACCAAAAGGAAAAACGGAAGTACTGGAAGTAGATGAATAGAGTTTTTAAGCTTTCTCTGCGCTTTCATGAAGGAGTCCTCCCTGAACCAGTTTCGCGATAGGGGGAACACAGTGTGTTCCCCCTATCACAGATATCGTATCGTCAGGCCCGGAGACTGCGGTCTTTCGGGGGCGCCGGCGCTTATGGGACAAGCGCGGCCTTCTCCGCCCTCCGTTCTATGTATCCGGGGCCCTTTTCCCGGGACTTAGCCCATCAGAGGAATGACCTCCTCCTGCCACAGACGGGAAACCTCGTCGCAGGCGGTCTGGAGCTGCTCCAGACTCTCGGCGGTGGTCACGTTCTGATACTGCTCATCGGGCAGCAGGGGCACATCGTCGGGCAGGGTGATGTCGGTGCGGGTGGGACGGGCGCCGCCGTAAGCGCGGTCGATCATGCCCTGCTCACTGAAGAGATACTCCATGGTCAGAGCGGCGGCATAGGGATGGGGAGCCCACTTGTTGATGATCTGGGCATAGCCGGTCATCACAGCGCCGTCCTGGGGAATGACGGCAACAACGTGCACACCGTCAATGTTCTCGGCGTTGATCTCCTGAGACCAGGTGGCGCCGTTGAAGTCGAAGCGGCCGCCCAGGCACTGCACCTCACCGGCCTTCAGCAGGGACTTGTTGCCGTCGCTGGGATCCAGACGGCCTTGCTTGGCCAGTTCCTTGAAGTAGTCGATGCCGGGCTGGACATTGTCAAAGCCGCCGCCGTTGGCGATGGCGCAGGCAATGATGTTGGCCTGAGAGGAGGCGCCGCCCACAACGTTGCCCATGTTCACAACGATGTCGCTCTCCATCAGCTCTTTCCAGGTGGTGGGAGCCTGGCCGTTGGTCAGGGCTGTGTTGTAGATCAGGCAGATATTGCCGGTGTAGGAGCAGGCCCAGAAGCCGTCAGGATCCTTGGCCCAGTCAGGAATGGAGTCCCAGCTGGAAACGGTGTAGGGCTGGAGGCAGTCCTCTTCCAGAGCGGTGGTGGTGAAGCTGTAGCCCACGTCGCCGATGTCCTTGGTGGGGTCGTCCTTCTCCGCCACGAACATGGCGATCTCCTCAGCGGAGCTGAGATCCACGTCGGCGTGCTCAAGGCCGTACTGATCCAGCAGAGCCTTGTAGCTGAAGTCCCAGTGCGTCCAGTCGTCGGGCATGCCCACGGACTCCACCCGGCCCTCGGCCTTGGCGCCCTTGATGATCTCATCAACACTTAAGGTGCGAAGGTCCAGGGACTTTGAACTGTCTGCGGAAGAGTCATCCCCCTTTTTACCACCGCAGGCACTCAGGGACAGGATAGCCGTAAGCGCGAGAATTGTTGCAAGAATCTTTTTCATGCTCTTTTCCTCCTGTTCTTGATCCAATTGTAATTTTATTTCATTGCTTACGCAATAAAAACACAATCACGTCCCAACCAACGGGATCTGATACGGTTTCCGCTTCCGATATATTGTATAGGAATCGAAGCCTGCCCTCTGCAATGCTTCTGCCGCAAGGTCGAATCCGGCCCCCACCCATTGTGGCGCATGGGCATCACTCCCAATGGTCACCAGACGGCCGCCCAATTCTCGGTAGCGATTCAGAACCCAGTCCTCTGGTCCGACCCGTTTCTGCCAATCATAGGCACCTCGCGTATTGACCTCCAGCGCAATGTCAGACCGCACGATTTCTTTCAGGATCGGATCGACAAGCTCACGGTATGTTTTCACACTGGGCGGCGTAGAAACCTTCCCTTTTAACACCCGTAAGGGATAATCCAGATGTGCCAGACTGTCAAAGCCGCCGTATGCCGCCATACGGGCCATATGGGTGAAGTAGTCCTGAAACATACGGTCGATGGATTCCTCATCTGGGAAATCCATCTTATAGATATCGCTACCGTCCGAAAGAAAATGCAGCCCACCGATAACAAAGTCAAATTTCCGATCCGCCATGATCCTCTTTGTTTCTTCCGGCAGATCCATAGAGTTGCCTATCTCCAAGCCATATAGAAGTTCCAAACCCGGGAACATATCTTTTACAGCTTCATACTCTCGCTGCCGCTTTTGCTCACAGGCCAGATAGCATCGGAATCCTTCCACTCCATTGGTCATATCACAATGGTCCGTTGTTGCTATGATTTGGAGACCATGTTCCACAGCGCTGCGTGACATTGCCTCCAGTGAGGCGCTGCCATCAAAAGAATATCGGCTATGCGTATGCAGATCACACGCCACGTTATCTCCCCCCAATGCCGCACTGGTAACTCTCGTCGAGTTAATGCCACTTCTAAAGATACCACCCCGCGATCTTCTGCTGAAACCGGTCAAAGTCGGTCATAACATTTTCAAGATCTAATGCCATTATACAAAAAATACCGGCATAGTCAACAACAATCTATCTGCTTTTTGCAAAATATTGTCACTTTCTACGGAACCGACTAAAAACTTTTCCAATTTTCGGTAACTCTGCCCTTGCTTCTTGCCCGGTTTGCAGATATAATCAAAATGTAATTATATTTGCATGAGGTATGTTATGAAATACAATCGCCATTGGCAAATGAAGCAGGAATTCTTAAAAAAAAGGCAAATATCAAACAAAGAGCTCTGTGAAACATTCTCAATTTCCATTGAAACCGTCCGCAGAGATTTGAGCCTTCTGGAGCGGGAAGGTGTCATACGCCGGGTTTATGGCGGTGCAGTCCTCGCAGATGACAACATTATGCCCGAAGTTATGCAGGCTTGGGATACCCGCGTTATCCATAACCTACCTCAAAAGCAGGCTATGGCACAAGCGATCCTTCAATATATTCCTGATAACTCCACTATTGCAATAGACTCCGGCACCTCCGCTTTGGAGATTGCCAAGCTGTTGGGGAGCAAAAAAAATCTGTCGATCCTCACCAACAGCATCCGCACCGCCGCAGAGCTAAGCGCCAATACTGATCATATGGTATATATGATTGGTGGAGCGATCAAACGGGACGAACTGATCTCCACAGGCTTCCTTGCTTCAGACTTTCTGTCCTATTTTTCTCATATCGATCTTGCTCTGATCAGTGCCGATGGGTTTATCGTCAGCGAAGGCATTTCGGATTACAGTGTTGAAATGGGAACTCTGAAAACTTCTATGATTGACAAAGCCGATAAAGTCTTTGCCTGCATTGACTCCAGTAAGTTTTCGGTAGGTGCATTCTACAAAGTTTGTCCTGCCAATCGCCTGGATATGTTGGTGACAGATGCCAGTGCCCCTAAGCAATCTTTAGACGAACTACGTGCCATGGGCATTCAGGTGATCCAAGCAACCGTATAAAACACCTACCCTCTTTGGGTAATGTTCGCAGGGACACAAGTTGACGCCATGTAACATTCTCCGCAGTGATGGCAGATCATTGTAGCTTAGGCATGAGATGGAAAGAAAGCCGGACTGGCTGCCCGGCTTTCCTGTCCAAATTTATTGTAATAGGAGGGAACGGCATTTCCTCCCTGCCCAATGCTTCACATTGGACGGGGTATCCGTGCCGAAATAATGAAAAGGGCTGCACAAACCTGGAGAAGGTTTGTGCAGCCCTTTTTCTGAAATTATGGGAGGGAAAAACAGACTATTGAAAGATTTGAACATCCGGCCGAGATTCCGGGCGATTATAGTCAAAGTGCAGGCGAGTACGATCCCCTCGGAAAAGGATCTGCACAAAGCTTTGAGGAATGTCCCTGCTGTCATAATTTACCTGCTCCAACCGGAGAAGCGGGTAGCCAGGGGTGACCTCCAGCAGAGCGGATACCTCTGGTGAGGCAAAAAGCATCTCCAGAAATTCCCGGGAGGATTCCCCCTGAATGGAGGATTCGGTTTCGATAAAAGAGTTCAATGCGGAATCTCCGAGCTGAAGGCCCGCCATCTGGGGATAGAGGGAGCGGGGCAGATACAGCTCCAAAATGCAGAAAGGATGCCCCTGCACATAGCGGCGCTGCCGCAGCACAAACACCTGAGGATCTTGCTGAATGGAGAGAAACTTAGCCACCTTCGTGGTGACGCAGGTTTCATAAAAATCAATAAGCTCTGCCTTTTCGGAGTAGCCTCGCAGTTCCAGTTGTTCCCGGATCGTCTGGTGATGGGGGGGGCGGACGTGAATTTTGGGGTTCATTACAAAACTGCCCTTCCCCTGAACGCTTTTGATCAGCCCATCCTGGTTCAGCCGGGCCAAAACAGAACGAACCAAGGACCGGCTGACGTTGAAGTGCTGCATCAGTTCGGCTTCAGAGGGGAGCTTTTCTCCGATTCGCCAAATACCGGTGTCGATATTTTCCCGCAGTTCCGTTTCGATCCGGCAACTCTTGGTTGCACATTTCAAATCCGCACTCATTCCAGTACAATTACCTCTCTCTTTTAACCTTACTATAGAATTTTGTTGGTTGGCAGCGTTTTTCCCACAAAATACTTGTGTAAATAACTTATAAGTTATCATATCAAAAAATGTTAAAAATGTCAAATTTAATTTGTTAATCGACATTAGCTGTTGACATAAGAGAAAAATTGATGTATAAAAATGACAACTTGTATAGTCAAGTTTGAAAAACAAGAGACATGACTGAACGAGTGAAACATATTTTTGAGGAGGAGAATGACATGAAAAAGACAGGGAAGATTTTAGCACTGACTCTTGCCAGCCTGATGGCGCTGAGTGCTTTGACCGGCTGTGGCAGCAAGACTGTTGATGACCAGCAGCAGGGGACGCCTGCCGTGGACAATACCATCCATATAATCGGCGGCGGTTCCTCCGGCGGCGGCTATCACACCATCTCCACGGTGCTGGCACAGTACTTCAGCGACAACGGCCTGGGCAACTACAGCGCCCAGCCCACCACAGGCGGTGTACAGAACGGTCTGCTGATGCAGTCTGGTGACCTGGATGTGGCGATCATCAACGGCGCCAACTGCATGGAGGCATACACCGCCAGCTCCGATAACTTCTCCGAGCCTTACACCAATCTGCGGGCGATCGCAGTTCTTTATTCCGGCTGCTTCCAGATGGCGGTGGCCAATGATGACAGCATTCAGGCTATGACCGACCTGGCCGGCCGCAAGATCGGCATTGGCGGCACCGGCTCTGGTGATAACGGCCATGCCAAGCGTGTGTTCAGCGCCTGCGGCTTTGGTGTGGAGGGCATTGATCCTCAGTATATTGGCGTCAATGAAGCCACCGACCAGCTCAAGGACGGCCAGATCGACGGCTTCGTCAACGTGGGGTCCGTGCCTCTGTCGGTTATCACGGAGATCACCATGTCCGGCAAGGGCAAAATCATCGGTCTCACCGACGAGGAGGTTGAGAAGCTGACCACCGGTGATGATTCGGTCTACTTCCCCTACACCATCCCCGCCAACAGCTATGACAACCAGCCCCAAGAGATCAAGACCGTAGCGCTGCCGACCGTTCTCTGCGTGGATGCTGAGCGCATCAGCGAGGAGACGGCCTATGAGATGACCAAACTCATCTATGAGAATGTGGATACCCTGAAGGGGCTCTATGCCGGATTTGACATTGATCCTCAGGCATCTCTGGACGCGATCAAGATCCCTCTGCATCCCGGCGCGGAGAAATACTATCAGGAACTGGGTTTGCTGTGATCGCCTATCCAATTCCTGGCATGATTGCATCACAACGGTATACAATCGCTGGGAGACGGCCTTGGGCTGTCTCCCCCCTACAAGAGGAAAGATATGAAAGAAAACGAAAAAAAGAATATTGAGACTCTACCTGTGACGGAGAAAATTGACGAAGAACTTTGTCAAGAGGTGCTGGAAAAATACTCCCAAGAGGAAGTTATGCGTAAGGGCAGCGGCTGGTACACGAAAGTGATCTCCATACTGGCGCTGTTGATGGCGGTCTTCCATGTCTATACCTCGGGTTTTGGCCTGCTGGAAACCATGCGTCAGCGGCCCATTCACCTGATGTTCGTTATGGTACTGGTGTTCCTGATGTACCCCGGCAGCAAGAAGCAGGAAAACCGCGGCCCTTCTGTGATCGACGTGGCGCTGTCCGTGCTCGCTCTGGTGGCCACGGGCTATGTGGTGCTGGGATACAGGAGCTTTCTGGAGCGTTCCGGCATCTCCAACCAGACAGATGTCATCATGGCCATCCTGCTCTCGGTGCTGATCCTGGAAGCGACCCGGCGGTGTGTGGCTAAGGAACTGAGTATTATCTCTATTATCTTCCTGCTCTATGGCTATTTCGGCTATCTGATGCCCGGTGTATTCCGCATCCGCGGCGGTTCTATTGCCCGGCTGGTGAATCACATCTACATGATTCCGGAGGGGATCTTCGGCACCTGCCTGGGGACTTCTGCCAACTATATTGTTCTGTTTGTTATTTTTGGCGCGTTTCTGGAAAAGAGCGGTCTGGGAAGTCTGATCCAGGACATTGCCATTGGCCTGACCGGCCGGTATGCCGGCGGTCCCGCTAAGGTTGCCGTGCTCTCCAGTGCACTGTTTGGCACCGTCAGCGGCAGCGCGGCAGCCAACGTGGTGACCACGGGCGCTTTCACCATTCCGCTGATGAAGCGTATTGGCTACGAGCCCGAGTTTGCAGCGGCAGTGGAGGCCTGCTCCTCCACCGGCGGGCAGATCGTGCCGCCCGTAATGGGCACGGCGGCCTTCCTGATGGCAGATTACATCGGTATGCCATACAAGTACATCATGCTGGCGGCAATTTTACCCTGCATTCTGTATTATTTCTCCATTTTCGTGGCGGTGCATCTGCGGGCCAAACGGAAAGGGCTCAGGGGGCTTGAAAAAAGCGAGTGTCCGGATGTGAAGAAGGCACTCAAGGAGCGGGGACACCTGATCCTGCCCTTTGTACTGGTGATCTACATGATCTGCGCCGGCTATAGCGCCGTGCATTCCGGCTTCTGGGGCATTGTGTCCACGGTGGCGGTAGCACAGCTGCGCAAGACCACCCGGATGAGCTTCAGAGACATCATCGACGCTTTGATCTCCGGCGCGAAGCGCTCGATCTCCGTTGCTGTAGCCTGCGCCTGTGTGGGCTTCATTGTGGGCATCGTGAGCCTGACCGGAGTGGGTAATGTGCTGGGCAACTATATTCTGATATTGGCTGGCGGCAAGCTGCTGCCGACGTGCTTCCTTGCAATGCTGCTGAGCATTCTGCTTGGCATGGGCCTGCCCTGCACTGGTGTGTACATCGTGATGGCTACCATTGTGGCGCCTGCTCTGGTAAGGCTGAACGTACCCATTGTGGCTGCCCACCTGTTTTGCTTTTACTTCGGCATCATGGCGTCCATCACGCCGCCGGTGGCCATTGCGGCCTATGCCGGCGCCGGCATTGCTCAGTGCAATCCGGCAAAGGCGGGATGGATATCCTTCCGGATCGCTATTCCCTCTTTGATGATCCCTTATGTGTTCGTATATAACTCCAGTATTTTGCTGGTGACGGGCATGGGCGTAATGGAGACTGTTACAACACTTGTATCCGCTACATGCGGTATTGTGCTGATGTGCATTGCCTTTGAGAGGTATGCCTCCCAGTACTGTGACAAACTGGCCGCATGGAAAGCGGTGTGCGTAGGTGTGGGCGGCTTCATGATGATCGTACCCGGTATATTGACGGACATTCTTGGTATTGCGATAGCAGCGGTTATGATCGTGCCCACTGTTTTGGTGAACCGCCGCAAGGAGCTTGCAAGCGAATAAAATCTGCTTAATAATAAGGAGAATCAGATTATGCCTCAGATAAGAAGTCAAATCAAGACCTTTGAGGGCCCCACTGCCCCCTGCTCCCTGCTGATGGGCTTGGGCCTGACAATGGAGGACCTGGCAAAGCCCCGCGTGGGTGTGATCAACACATGGAGCGACATCAACCCGGGCCACGTACACCTGCGGCCGGTGGCGGAGGCCGTGTGCGAGGGCGTGAAGGAGGCGGGCGGCCAGCCCTTTAACTTCAACGGCTTAAACCTGTGCGACAGCATTGGCAGCGGCCCCTATGTACTGCCCAGCCGCGACCTGCTTGTCAACGAGATCGAAGTTTATGCAGAGGCCAACAAGCTGGATGCCATGGTGCTCATCGGCACCTGTGATAAGGTCGTGCCCGGCCTGCTGATGGCGGCCGGACGGTTAGATCTGCCTACCATCATTCTCACCGGCGGTTATATGAACACCGGAAGGCTCAATGGCGAGAATGTGGACTTCATCGATATTGGCATCAACCTCACAAAGCTTCGGGAAGGCAAGATCACCCAGGCGTATATGGATGAACTGATGGAGGCGGCCTGTCCGGCTCCGGGAGCCTGCGGTATGATGGGCACTGCAAACAGCATGAGCCTGATGGTGGAGACAATCGGCATGTCTTTGCCGGGCAACACCACCACCTCCGCCCGGAGTCCTGAGTTGCTGACACTCGCTAAAGAGGCTGGACGCCAGGTGCTCAAGCTATGGGAACAGGGGATTACCGCCCGAAAAATCATTACCAATGAGTCAGTTACCAACGCCATCAAGGTTTGCATGGCGGTGGGCGGCTCCGCTAATACGGTGATCCATATTCCGGCTGCCGCCACCGAGGCGGAGCTGACCATTGATTGCAGTGATCTGTACGCTAGGGCAAGCCAGGAGATCCCGCTGCTCATCGGCATTCGGCCGAATGGCCCCTACACTATGAGGGACTTTGACGAGGCGGGAGGCCTTCACGCCCTGCTGAAGGAGGTCAAGGATGACCTGGATATCAGCTGCCTTGCTGTCAATGGCAAGACCTTGGGGGAGAACATCGACGCCGCGGTGAACAAGAATCCCGAGGTGATCCGTCACCGGGACAATCCTCTGGATACTGAGGGCGGCCTGGTGTTGCTCAAGGGCAACATCGCTCCGGAGGGCACCTTTGTGAAGAAGTCTGCCGTGCCGAAGGAGCTGCTGCATTTCCGCGGCAAGGCCAGAGTGTTCTACGATGTTCTGGAGGCCATTGAGACACTCGAGCGGGATGAGATCGAACCCAACACGGCTGTGTTTGTGCTGATGCAGGGCCCCAAGGGCGGACCCGGCTCCGCCTATCAGTTTGCCACCCGCCTCAAGGGCAGTGCCAAACTGGGCAACAACTGCTGCACCATTACCGACGGGAGACTCTCGGGCGCGGCCGCGGGCGCCTGCTTCGGCTACCTCTCTCCTGAGGCCGGCCTGCGCGGCCCAGTGGTTGCTGTGCGTGATGGCGATATTGTGGAATACGATATCGAGGAACGCTGGATTCGTGTAGAGCTCAGCGATGAGGAGATCGAGAAGCGCCGCCAGGAGTTTGAATTGAACCTGAAGATTCCCAGAGGATTTATGGGCATCTATAAGCAGACGGTGGGATCCATCCTCAAGGGCGCTGTTATGAGTGGCGACAATGTGACACGCTGAACCTGTCAGGCAGGAGCCCTGCTACCCGCAAGGCTCCTGCCGAAAGAAACTATTATATAGGGAGGATCGTTGTATGGCACCAGAAAAAAAACAAATTGTCCCAAAGGGAAACCCAAGAAAAACAAAATGGTCCCGTGCAATCCGCTACGGTGATCTGATTTTTACTACGGCTCACTCGGCAACGAGACCGGACGGAACGATGCCCACCACGCCGGAGGAACAGATCCGAGGATGCTTTGAAAACCTGAAGGACACGCTGGAATCTGGCGGCTCCGGCATGGACATGGTACTCCACTGCGATTGCTTTCTGGCGCATCGGGAGGATTTCCCGCTGATGAACCAGATTTTCGATGAGTATTTTTTGGGAACGGATGTGCCGACGACAAGAAGTGTGACCGAGGTTACCTTTACCGCACCGAAATTTCTCTTTGAGATCCAGGCCATTGCAGGCGTGAGAAACGAAAAGGAGAACTGAAAGGATCTGAGCAGTCCCGCTTTGGAAAGGAATGAATTGCAATGGAAGTTATGGAAGCCCTGAGAGGACGCCAGAGCGTCAAGCGGTATCTGAACATCCCGGTGGAGACAGAGAAATTGGAAAAGATTTTGGAGGCTGGACGGTTAGCGCCCTCTGCCTATAATCACCAGTACCGCAGATTCATTGTGCTGACGGACCCTGCCGTAAAAAAAGAGGTTCGAGAGAAGGCGGGGGCTCAGCCCATGGTGGAGGATGCCGGCGCTGTGATAGTCCTGTGTGCTACAGAGGATACAGATTTTGTGATGCGTTGCGGGGAAAAGAACTATCCTATTGATGCGGCGCTGTGCGGCGCTTACATGATGCTGGAGGCCTATGAGCAGGGCCTGGGTACCTGCTGGCTGGGCGCCTTTGATGCAGAGGCTGTCAAGCGGACATTGGGAATTCCCGAGGATGTAAAAGTAGTTACCATGATTCCCGTCGGCTATCATGATGGTACTCAGGAGCGCAAGCCCCGTAAGTCTCTGGAGGAGATCATGAGCTATAACCGGTATTAAGCGCATAAAAAGAGAACGATGAGTCCCCAATGCCTGACCGGGCGACGACACGGACAGTGCTATTTCCGCAAAAAAACGTCAATACAAAGTAAAAGCAGACCGAGAGAATTCTCTCGGCTTGCTTTTTTGCTTGCCCTGTACCATCCGGTCTGCCCCATAGGTCACGTTGTGTACCTGTGAACAAGAACCGTTGCGGTCAAGGGACTCCGCCGGTTTGAGCGCAAACTTGAGCGCCGTGCCTCTTGAACCGCATTCTTCGTAACGGTAATTTTATTTAGCTACCCCATTACTTAGGCAGACTGTGGCCGCCATAGGTTGTAATGGCGGGGTGAAGCTCACTTTGACAACGGGAGCCTTTATCCGGTCTGCTTTGCTATGCCTAAAATTGGCGCTTACCTCATAAAAATGCTGCAATTCCCCGCCTCTCACCTGTTATATGCCTAAAAAACGCATTTTGAGGTGCATCTACGGCAGTTCTCTTTCCGGAGTATTATTACATAGGGAACTTCACTTTTACATTCAAGCCCGGGGAAGAAATAAAGTGAAAGTGCCCTCTGTCAATTTAGTGCAGTGTGCAGAAGTCCACTCTTCCAGTCCTTTGGCTCGTTGATAAAGTTCTCCAATATCGACGGCGTTGTTGCTACTTGAAAAAGTGAGGCTGCAAGAACCCGGTTCATATTCTATATTAATTGATTCGGATACAGTTTTAGGATCAACTTTATCATATGCCTTTGTTGGTTCCAGTGTATCCGCAATAGCAAGGATATACAGGAGCGGGTTGTCGGAAAAGGTGAGAATTTCGTATGCTTCACCTAAAGCTACGTTCAAATTATATTGTCCATACAACTCGCGTGTTTCATCTGATTGCTTCCAAATATTATGAGCCAATATGCAATCGGAAATATACGAAAAAACTGGAAGTTGTTTTTCAGAGAAGTGTTTGCCATGAAAATAAAAATCGCTTAAAGAAGCTGGATATTGACCTTCCGAGAATGCGGATAAATATGCAAGCAGATAAGTTTTAATCATTCGATCGTAAAACAGATACCCTCCAACGATTCCATGATCCGGATGGTTTCGCTCATTAATACAGTAGTTAAAATATCGTGTTACGACCTTACTTGTATACCGGTGGTGATATATTTTTGAACCGGTATTAAACTGCAATTTTGGATGACCTTCTATTGTAAATAACCGTTGTGTAAGTTCTCGAAGCAACGCACTTTCAGCGTTCACTTTTTGACTATATGGCACGCTGCTAAATATGCTGGAATAGGCAGAAAATGGAGAAAGAGTAATTCCGAGTTCGGCTTTTACTTTACGCAGGGCATCATACTCACCAGGGCGAATTTTAGAATTATATTGAGAATAATTGTTGCTGGGAATTGGTGCTCTTGTTATTTTAGAAATTGGGGAATCGTCCTTTTCTACCACAGAATAGCCATAATCGTGGTACAGATATGTCAAAAACCAGAGGTAAGGAAAAGGAAAATGCCCTGGTTGCTCAATTGATAGCGGTTTTTCGGCATTTAAGCAATTCTCGATTAGTAGGCCCAAAAAGAAACCGGAAACAGAGTGTACGGCGCGTTTAGAGGGAAGCGCATATTGCTCATCGAAGCCGAAAGAGAAAACACTGTCCTCGCGTGTGAATAAGTAGTTTTCAATGAATGCTGTGACATCCTCGGGGTTAAGGAGCAGCGGCAATTCCTTTCCGCCATACGAAAAGTATTCACGTATAAATTCAGCTGATGTATCCGCATTTAGAATGTTATCGGTATTGATGCCTGTGTATTGATAATAATTCCAAGCAATGTTATTTCTTTCTAATAAACAGTCTTTTATAAAATCGGAAAAAAGCATACTATCACCACTCAAAATGTATAGATTTTTCGCGGGTTCTCATTGAGAATTACTTTTTTTAGATTATCCGGATCAGTATTATCCCTACCAGGAACAAGTGTTTCCCCATTTACTGAGCAAAGATTGTCAATGTCATCCAGTGAGATAACATGTTTTTTCATATACTCACCGATTTTGAATTCCATATCATTGGATAAGTCAACGTTGCTGCCGCGTATCCATCCAACGGCAGGGTAATCCTGTATACATTTACTAAGCGATATTGCAACTGCAGCCTGAAGAGAGCCTATATCAGTGTATAATTTGACTAATTTGTGACTACGGACTTTCTCTCGGAATGCAGTTAATTTCTCCCGCCCTATATCTGAGGCTTCACAGTTCTTGCTTTGTAACATTCCTACATCTTTAATGATAAAGCTCATCACAGGTATACCCTTTTCGATGGCATAGTCGTACTCTTTTTCTGTGAAACCAACCCCATCAAAATCAAGGGATCCATACTTTCCCGCAAGGATCAAAATATAGTAATCACAATCATCTAGCATCATTTTGATGTATTCCATTTGACTCATATTACTTGCAGGAAATTGCTCCATTCCGACAGGAATACACCCCATATCCAATAAGCTCTGAGTTACAGCAGCCCGTTCTTCAATTAAATCCTTGTATGTGGAACTAATAAATACTTGATATTTTTTTTGACGCTCTCCATTTGATTTACCATCCTCTATTTTTAATCTGCACATTTGCGTGGATGATTTTCCTTTGTTAGTGTCGGGTGTTCCCACCCCCTGTTTTGTTGGGAGCAACGAATCACTTTTTGCCGGAAAACCGGAAGCCAATCAATAGAAATTCAGAGTGCCAACAACCTAGATTGGCAAATATTATTCTTGCACCATAATCGCTCTATTTTTTATTTTACCGCTGATTTCACAATTTGTCTATGTATAAGCAAAAAATGGGGGTCATTGCGCATCGGGCGTAACTAACTGCCAGAGCCCAGGGGACAAATTCCGGTCTCTTGGGCTTCATTTTTTCGTCGAAGCCGTCAGACAAAACATTGAGGTTCATCTTGATCCAACAGAATACCGTATACGATTTTTTGCTGTTCCTAGCAGAGAATTTACGGATCGTGATTTCTCGAGAAACGGATCGTAATTGGTTGTGATGATATGACGCAGAAAGACTGAAAAAATCTTATCATCAATTGGGTTGGAGTCGTTATCACTATGTAATGTGCGCTGGATCAGACCAAAATAATCGGTATGGTTTTCAGAGGTATCTTGCTGATAGTAGTACTCAGGGATGCGAAGAAACTCATCCTGTGTGTAATTGCTTTGGCCTTTACAATCTGCCTTGGGACAATCCGCAGTGTTGTTCTTACAAGTATCGCATCGACTATAACCAAGCTCATCTGCAAATTGTTTTATCAAATCCAACCATGCAGGAACGCCTGAGTTTTTAGAGACGCCGGCTCCCACAAAGACTACCAAGAGGTCATCTTCTTGTGCCTTTTGTTTTTCTTTGATTGGTACAAAATAAGCATAGCACCCGAAGCGCAAATGAAGGCTCGGATGCTATGCTTATTTTTGTTATAATGGGAGGGCAATGGATGGACGGTTTCTTTGATGAGCCAAGCGTTCGAGCTGTAAACAGTCCTCCGCCCTCTTGTTATAAAGATTCGATTGAGCAGGTTGCTCCGGCTATGCCGCGTGCGCGTCACGAACCAATTTGAATCGTAATAAGCCGGTGCGGAAGCATTGCAATATTTTATCAGGAAAGAAGGAATGCCCATGCTCAGTATCGGGATCGATGTGTCCAAAGGAAAAAGTACCGTGTGCGGAATGAAGCCAGGGGGAGAAATCGTGTACACTCCATTTGAAATTCAGCACACAAGAGAAGGAATGTTGGAGCTCGTATCACTGCTGCGCGGCAGCGGCGAAGAGGTTCGTGTCGTTCTGGAAAGCACCGGCAGCTACCATTGCCCGGTGGTAGCCGCATTGTTGGAAAACGGAATATTCGTCTCCGTTGTCAACTCGCTGCGAATGAAGCGGTTTTGCTCACAAAGTATCCACAGGGTGAAGACCGATCAGATCGACGCCATGCAGATCGCTTTGTACGGCCTGGCCTATTGGCCGGAGCTTCAACCTACCAGACTGCCAGAAAATACATATCGGGAGCTGCAGCTTCTGGCACGGCAATATTACCAGATGACCTCCCTCCTGATCAAGGCGAAGGTCGATTTTAACGCCCTCTGTGACCAGGTTTTGCCCGGTATGCAGGAACTCATGAACGACCATGCCGGACGGCACAAGCTTTCGGACTTTGTCCTGCGGTATCGTCACACCACTCACATCCTCGAAATGGGAGAAACGCGCTTTCGGAAGGATTATTGCAAATGGGCGGAAAAAAGGGATACCGCAATCGCGAACGTATGGCAGCGCTCATCTTTGCCACAGCTCAAAACGGTATCCCTGTGCTTCCCAACGCACCATCCACGCAGATCGTCATTACGGAAGCGATACGAGTCCTCCACACAGTGGAGGCGTCCCGTGACGCTATTTTAACACAGATGCAAGCTCTCGCCAAGACCCTGCCGGAATATTCTCTTGTGCGCGAAATGCCCTGCATCGGGGACACGCTGGCTCCGCGCCTGATCGCGGAGATCGGGGATGTCCGCCGCTTTCACAGCAAGCGGGCGCTCATCGCATACGCCGGCATTGATGCGCCGCCGTACCAGTCCGGCAAATTCTGCGCGAATAACCGGCATATCTCCAAGCGGGGAAATCGCTATCTGCGTAAGACCGGGTACGAAGTCATGCAGAGCTATGTGATGCATAAACCAGCAAACGATCCGATCTTTACATTCATTGAGAAAAAACGCGGTGAAGGGAAAAGCGGTAAACTTGCTATGGTGGCAGGCCTGAATAAGTTCCTCCGCGTCTATTATGGCAAGGTCACAGAACTCTACCGCAGCTTACCGGCAATAGAATAAGCTGAGATCTCCAATACTTTATTTGAGGCGGCCAAGCATTCCGTTTTGCCGTCTCTGCTTTGCTATGCTCTTTTCCCGCCCGCAAATTTTCTTTCAATTGGGGCTTGACTTTTTAGCAGGTTTGCAGTTATCCAACCCCATAACTAACTCCTCGCTTACAATGTGTTCCCACGCTCTTTGAACACAGGGCACGCTTTCGCTGCAGTGCCTATAAGGTAAAAGTCTTATGGGAATACGCCCACACGAATGCCTTGGTGACACAAGGACTCACCGTAGAATGATTATAGGAGATAATAATGGAAAATTCAAGATTCTGTCATATCTATGGCAAAATGCGGAAGTTATATCTATTGAGAATGAGTTAGGGATTTCAGGCTTTCCAGCGTTTCACCCTGAATACGGCCACGGTACTCCCAAGCGGAAAACGGAAGCGTTTTTCGGAATCGGTTCCGACGTGTAGGGCTGCGAGGGTCCTTACAATAAAAGTATAGGGCCGGAAGAGGCGACAGTACGGAACGGAGAGGGCCTTTCCGGGACGGCGGGCCGTCGGGCATCGCCGCCGGGGTCATAGCGATACCTATGGGTATCCGAGACTGTCTGCTCACCGGGCCGCGCACAGGTCGTCACCGAAGAAAGTCATACAGGGCGGGGCCAAGGCTGCCGCCCAACGCGGTGAAACGGGTGCGCGGCGGAACATTCCGGCCGGGTTTTGCAATCGAGGAGGTTTGCGTATTTGAAACAGGACTACATTTGCGCCGGGGCGCTGACGGAGGAATCTCTGACCGGGGCGGTGTCGGACTTTTTGTACCGGGTCCGTCCCCACAGAGAGCGGCTGTGGGATTACTACGAGGGCCAGCAGCCCGTGCCCAAGGGCGAGGCCGTCCGGGGACGGCCCAACAATCTGCTGCGGGTCCCCTTCCCCCGCTATATCACGGAGGTGCAGACCGGGTATTTCCTCGGCGTGCCCCCTACCCTTTCCTATGAGCGCCCGGAGGAGGGGCGGATCTATGCCGACCTGCCCATGGATCACCTGCTCTTTGACATCGGCCGGGACATGAGCATCTGCGGCGAGGGGTTCGCGCTGGTGTGGCTGGAACAGTCCGGCGTGCGGGTATGCCGGTGCGACCCCCTCACCTGCTTCGGCATCCGCGGCGGCGAGGCCGGCGAGCCGCTCCGCGCCGCCGTCCGACTGTTCAAGCGCCCGGACGACAGCGTATGCGGGATGCTCTACGAGGAGGAGCGGGTCACGCCCTTCACATGGGACGGTCAGCGGGTGGCTCTGGGCACGCCGGAGGAAAATCTGCCGGGGCATCTGGCGCTGGTGCCCTTCAACAACAACTGCCAGATCTGCGGCGATTTCGAGATGGTGACGGGTCTGATGGACGCGTACAACCTGCTGCTCTCCGGGGCTATGGACGATATGCAGTCGGTGGCCAACGCCTTCCTCGCCCTGTACGGGATGCAGGGAACGACCCAGGGGGACATCGACGAGGCCAACCGCACCCGCATCCTCTCTCTAGCGGAGGGAGGCCGTGCGGAATTCGTGGTGAAGAATCTGAATCATGAGGCCCTCGCCCAGCTGGAGAGCAATCTGCGCCGCAGTATTCTGGAACTGAGCATGACGCCGGATCTCTCCGACGAGCGCTTCGCCGGAAATGCCTCCGGCGTGGCGATGCAGTATAAGCTGTGGGGCATCGAGCAGGTGCGCCTCGCCAAGGAGCGCAGCTTTCTGGACGGTCTGCACCGGCTGCTGACGGCGCTTTCCGGCGGCTTTGCCCTGCTGGGGACGCCGGTGGCGCTGGAACAGGGGCGGGTCACATTTTACAAGAATCTGCCGCAGGATCACACGGCGTTGGCGGGCACGCTGCTGTCCCTCTCTCCCCTGCTGTCCAAGCGCACCATTCTGGAACAGCTGCCGTGGGTGAAGGACGCGGAGGAGGAACTGCGGCGCAAGGCCGAGGAAACCATGGAAACGGAGGAGTAATATATGAACGAAGAAGAAAAGCAGGAACTGGAAACTCTGCGGGCGGAAAAGCTCCGCCGGGAGCAGGTGGAGCGGGCCAGAGCCGCCTTGGAGCGGGGCGGCGTGCCCCAGTCCTTCGCGCCGCTGCTGGCGGGGGGCGATGACGGCGACACGGATCGCCGGACGGAGGAATTCCGCACGGCGTATCAGGCGTCTCTGGCGGAGGACGTGAAAAGCCGTCTGCCCGCCTCCGCGCCGGTGGTGACGGCTCCTCTGCCCCAGCGTCCCAGACGGGGCATCCGGCGGCTGAGATAGGAGACGGGCTATGAATATTCAGGGAACGTATACGAACAAGGGCCTTGCGCTGACGGCGAAAACAGCCGCGGGCGCCTGCCTGCGGGTGACCCGTGTGGTGGGCGGCAGCGGACATACCCCGGACATCCCCAACGCCGCCCAACTGCTGGAGATCCGGCAGACGCTGGCGGTGGGCGAGGCCCGCTGCGCCGGGAACACCGCCATTCTGCCCGTGACGCTGGCTGCGATGGAGCTGGAGGACTCATACACGCTGACGGAGCTTGGCATCTACGCGGAGGACCCCAATGAGGGAGAAATTCTCTACTGCGTTTACCGGCTGGACGAGCCGGTGTCCATTCAGGCCGGAAGCGATACGGTGCTGCGGTTTTACCTGCGCCAGACAGTCAGCAAGGACGGCGGCGCGCGGGTGCTCTGCTCACCTGCCGGTCTCATCAGCGAAAGCGACTGCGGCCCGGTGCGGAAGAAGGTACTGGCCACCGGCGCGCCAGACCGCACCGTCACCGTGTCGATGAGCGAGTTGGCCGCCTACCTTTCCAAGCTGCCCCGTCTGCTGACGGAAAAACTAACGATCAAGGTCAGCGGCGAATGGACCGGACGCCTTCCGATCCTTTGGTTTTACGGCAGTGGGACCCTCACCATTCAGGGCGAAGGCACGGCGGTCATCCACGGAGGGATCCAGATCTATAACTGCAGCTGCATGGTGCTGCTGGAAAACCTGACGGTAAAAGCCGCGGCGAAAATGACAGGAGGCTGGGAACATTTGGTATACTGTACCGCGGCTATGTCGGTCTGGGTAACTGACTGTATTTTGGAGGGTCAGGGGACAAGCACGGGTATTCGATCCGCCGAAGGTTCAACGGTAAATGTGATCGCCTGCTCCGTGACGGGCTGCGCCAACGCCATAGAGACCACCACCAGTTCTGTTGTTGCGCTCGTTTCCAATGCCGGAGCGGGCTATGCGAACAATGATACAGGTGTGTGCGCCTACAACGGAGGGATCGCCATTTTAGGCTCAGGTGTGCCGGAGCTGCTGGGCGGCACCAACAACCGCAAGGACGGCGGCGTCATCATCCGGCAGAACGGTACGCTGCTGTGAGAGAATGAGGTGAAGGGATGAATTTGTACCTGTACCGGCTGGGGGAATCCACGCCCCTGCTGGAGATCAAAGACGTGGCAAACTACACAGCGGACGCCGTAGTGACGGAATCCGGCGAGACCTACGCGCCGCTGGCGGAGGATTGCGAGTTGTCCTCTGTGCCGGAATGTACTGAAACTCTGCGGGCGGATTGGCGCAAGCGCTACCCCTCTCAGGAGACTCGTCTGGAGGAACTGGAGGAGCTGGTGGCCGCGCTGATGTTCGGAGGTGAGGGCGAATGAGTACGGCTGTGGCGCTGGTGTGCCGCGTTGCACGGCGGAGAGTGGAGCGGGGCGAGGAACTGACCGAAGTTTTAAAGGACTATCCCCGCCTGACGGCGGAACAGAGAGCGGAGATTGTCGAGGCATTGACCAACGGATAAACGGATAAAAGAGAATCACCGGCATGACCGCCAGAGGCGGTGCGTGCCGGTGATTTTTGCCTGCGGAGGAAAGCGGGGCGACGTAAACGCTATTTACATTTTGGGATGTTCAGCTATAATGGGAGTAGCATAAAAAACGGCCGGACAGGTCCGGTGCCGAGGAAGTCAGGTAAAAAATGAGAGAAAAGAAAAAAACGGAGTTAGCCGTCAAGCCGCCCGAGGCAATGACGGAACTGTTGAGTAAACGCGGAGCAAAGGCGGTAAGCGTTTCTAAAAAGACAGACGCCAAAATCAAGAAGGGGCTGGAAAAGCCAACCGCGTCCACCGGAACGCTCATCAGCAAGCTTCACGGCGGGCCGAAATTTATGGCCCAGTTGTCAAATATTGGCGGAGGCTCCGTCGCCACAGGCGGAGGCGGGATCAGGGAGGGCTTCAATACGATCGCGGAAAATGTGAGGTCCAAAGAAACGATCAAGACCGAATTGAGCCGTCTCGCGCCGGAAAGCGATTTAGAGGAATGAGCGGGCGCTGTGATCCGCTGGCGGAGTATGTTATATGGTAGTCGCCCCCAAGGGTGAGACAGCATAGAACACGGTATTCAGAAGATGGAGAAAAGTATGGTACTGAGTGAAGCGGGAAAGCCTGCCATTGAAGCGGTGCTGGCAGAAGTAGGCGCGGCGAAGCTGAAAGAACTGGCCAAGAATTACTATGTCAAGGGATATTCCAAAATGAACAAGCCCACGCTGGTGCAGGCGGTGAGCGCCGCCCTCCGGGACCCGGGACGCATGGAGGAGCTTCTCTACATCATCGACCAGCCGGCATTCCTGTTGTTCAAGCGGGCGGCTGGGAGCCGGAAGCCGGTGAAGGTGAAGAAGGCCCTGCCTGAGCAGTGCAGTCTGCTGGAGGATCTCTGCTACCTTGTCTGCGATGCTTCCCAAGAGGACATCATGGTGACCGTCCCCGCCGAGATCAGTGAGGTGTTTCAACAACTGGAACGGGATGGGTTTCCTGAAAGAAAGGCGCGCTGTGATCTGCTGGACAGCTATGCCATGGCCGCGGTTCATCTGTATGGCGCTATCAGCCAGCCGGACTTTGCGGACATCTTCAACCGGCAGAACAGCCAGCCTACCTCGGTGGAGGAACTGTTCCCGGCATTGCTCCGCCATGTAGCCGCGGGCGCGCCCTACTGCTTCTGGGAGGAGAATATCGTCTGCGGTGAGTTCGAGGAGAACGACTTTGAGGATGTGCGGGATCTGCTGCGCCAATGCGGCGGAAAGCCCCGGTATATTCCGGAAAAGGACGAGCTGCTGCGCTATGCCGACTGGGACTACTATGAGCGCACGCCGCAGATGGACGCCCTGACCGCTTTCCTGATGAACGAGGGGCACCAGTCCCGCCGGGACGCGGAGGAGATCGCCGGGGAGATCCAGTACGCTTGTGTTGTAGAGGCCGGCATGGAGCAGATCTTCGATATTCTGAGCGACTATGGCGCGGAGCTTGACGACAGCGCTGTGGAAGCCTTCGTAAAAGTGATGATGTCCGTCAAAAACAACACCCGGCTCTGGGCCAACAAGGGCCATACGCCCAACGAGCTGGCCGCGCTCTACTACCGGGGCGCGCCGGCAGCGGACGGGACCGGCAGAAAGAAGATCGGCCGGAATGATCCCTGTCCCTGCGGCAGCGGAAAGAAGTTCAAGAAGTGCTGCGGGCGGTAACGGAGAGGAGGCATCTCCCCCTTTGGCGGTCTAAGGTGTAAAGGCATTGAGATATACGAACATCGGCAGAGGTTGTCCTCTGCCGATGTTTTTTGGTGGTTACGGAAACCGCCGGCTCTGCCGGTTGTTAATGTCGGGAGTTCCCGACCCTGCTAGGGTGGAATGTACTTACTCTGCTACATCAAAATAGCCGTTGATAGAATCCACTACATCGGTAATATGGCTGCCGGGCTTGGTACAAAGAGACACCGCCACAAACAGCACCAGAGATACTGCCATGGCCCATAGGCCAGCGCTGAAGCCCAGAGGAGTAATCTTCAGAACAAAGGTAAAGAGTACCATAATCGCCTCACCCACTACGATACTGGTGATGGCTCCAGCCTTGGTGGCCCGTTTCCAGTACAATCCGCCGATGATCGCCGGTACCAGTGAACCTACACCGCCGTTAGCCAGCGTTAGGAAATCGCTGATCATAGCGGGTTTTGTCAGTGCAAATACGATAGAAATCACACCGAAAATCAGCACACATGCCCTTGCCACCCGGTACTGCTTGACATCATCCGCGTCCTTGTTGATATACTTTTTGTATACATCCGTGGAGATCAGCGTACTGACGGCATGGAGCTGGGAATCGCCAGTGGACATGGACGCCGCCAACGCGCCTGCAATGATCAAGGAGGCGAACACCACGGGCGTATATTTTAGCAGCAACTCCGGCAAAATGGTATCTGCCACTGCCAAGTCTGGCATCAGCACCCGACCCGCCATACTGACTGCCGGGGTAAAGATGTAAATAGAGGTGAGGTAAATGGAGGAAAACACGGCAGACCATTTTAACACCCGCAAATTTTTGCCCGCGAAGAACCGCAGCGTGATATGGGGGAACATCATCATACCAAAGGTGATCACAATCCAGCGGGAAAGCCAGTCCTGCATGGTGCATACACCCTGCGGCCCCGGCAGGGTAAACAGTGCGGGGCACTCCGCATACGCGGCGGCGAATGCGTCCGCTACAGAGGGGAAGTTCTTCAAAACCACCCACAAAGAACCGAACACCAGGCCGACCCACATGAACACACCCTGTGCGGCGTCCGTAATCGCAACGCCCTTCATACCGCCCATCCACACCAGGATGATCATCACAACCATGAATACACTGGCGCCCACTGTATAGCTGAGGGTACCGCCGCTCATGGTGGTAAAGATATAGCTGCAGCCGATGGCCTGCATGGCGACATATGGGATGGTAAACACCATAGTGATGGCCGTTACCAGAATTCCAACAGTGTGGGACTCATACACATCCGAGGCATAGTCTGCTACGGAACAGTAGTTGTACCGCTTGCCCAGATACCAGAAACGCCGACCCCAAATCCAGAACAGCACACCGGGCAGCACGGTCCAAAGGCCATTTACCCACCAGCCTACACCGTTTTTGAATACGAAACCGCCAGCGCCCATAAACGCATAGGAGCTGTGATAGGTTGCGCTGAACGTCAGGGTCAGGACAAAGATGCCCAAGCCACCACCGGTAGCAAAGTCCTTGATATTCTTCTGATCCCGCTTCCATGCATAAAAAGCAATGCCCAGCAAAACTACGACGTATGCAGCAAGAATCACCATTCCGATATTCATCCTGTTACCTCCCCTGCTCTGCCCGCTTGCCGAGCTGGATGTCCTTTGGATACCGGGTCCAATCCCACGATTTCAGGCGAAGCGCACCCCATAGAAAATCCAATATCATCACGGCGTACCAGAATTCCAGCCACAAAAACAGCGTCGGCCAACCAAAGGTCATAGGGTGTGCCGCACAATAGGTATTCACAAAGGGCAGAATCGGCGGGTTCACCATCAGTACGCTGAGCATCAGAATGATGTAAAACCAAAGTAAGCCAAGATCTCTCTTTTTCTTCATATTCAGCGGCTCCTTTCCTACGGTTATTGCTTTTGTAGATCCCGGATGACCTCCACCAGATTCTTCACCAGATGCTCATGGTAAATTCGGCCCTTTTCTGCGTCGGACTTGGTGGGTTCCCCTGTGGTACCTCCGGCAATCTCCGCATTTTTCAAGGCGTGGGCATAGGAACTGGGGACATAGCACAGGGTATCGTGGGCGTAGCAGGGGTCCACGGAATAAAGCTTCTGGTCCTTGATGGGATTATCCTGCGCACGGTCCATATGCACATACTCTGGGAATTTGTAGAGCATATGAGAGGTTTCCACCTCTTCCGCATGGCCCACCGGTCCAAAGCCCAGTTCGCCAACAATGTCCTTTGACATATAAGCCGGGTCAAAAATCTTCACCGTGACACCAAGCTCCCGCTGGGCGCGCTCTGCCGCAATCTGCATCCAGACCACATTGACAATGCGGTGCCCGTTGATGAGAATGATTTTGTCCAGTCCGTGGGCCTTCAGGGATGCCATCATATCATACGTCAAATCAATCAGCGGCTCCGGCCGGATCGTAATGGTACCGGGACGTACCATATGGTGGGGACTCCAGCCAAACCACAGAGGCGGCGTCACTACTGCGTCGGTTTCTTCGCCGGCGCACTCCGCCAGCGTAATTGCTACATAGGTATCCGTGCCAACAGGCAGATGGGTGCTGTGCTGCTCTACACTGCCCACTGGGATAATGGCCACGCCCTTAGCCTTCTTAATTGCCTCCTGCACCTCCGGCCACGTCTTGGTTTGAAGCCAACAACTCATACGTATCATCCTCCTCAAACATACCTATAAATTTAGAGCATATAACATCCGCCCTATGCAGTCATTATGCACTGTACGTGGGCAAATTTCCGTGCTGCGCAGCACACTTGCGAAAATAAGACCAAATTTTCTGAACAACTTCCACGCACTTTTGACTATTTTGCCTTTTTGGGGTGAATGAAAATCTGCGGAGCAAGAAGTTCTTCTTGACTCCGGAAGACTCTATGGGTATAATCACCGTTAACATTATCCTGCGTCAGTCGTGGTTAAAGGAGGGAGTTCATGGATCAGCTGTTCGCCCAGGCAGAAATCTGCCGCCACTGCCGGACGGCACTGCGGTCGGCTTTCGAGCACACAGGCACTCCTGTGGTCTATCATCGCAGACAAATGATTGCATGGAGCGGTGATTCCGCACAGCACGTCTGCCTGATTTTGGATGGCTGTGTGAAGCAGTATCTCCTCGCTCCGGACGGCAGTGCCCACACCATTCTTCTTCTGGGACAGGGAGATATTTTCAATGAAGTCACCTTCTTTCATAATGACACCAGCTATGCTGCCACGCAGGCCGTCAGCGATACAACGCTTGTGAAAATCCCGACGGATGTCTTCCGTGCGATTCTGAAAGCGCATCCCGCACTGTATGGGGATATATCCCAGCTGCTTTCCTACAAGCTGCGCATTACCATGGCCCATATCTATGACCTCTCCTTTGAATCGGTGGAACACCGGCTGCAAAATTTGCTGCGGCGTCTCTGTGCCCAGATGGGAGAACCCACAGCAGACGGCGTCCGCATTCCCTATGTATTCACCCATGAGGATCTGGCTCAGATGATCTCTGCCGGACGGAGCAATGTCAGCCGCTGCATGAATCGTTTTTATTCACGGGATTGGGTCCGTTTTGAGGGCCGGTGCATCGTGCTTCGAGACGGTGCTTTTTCTGCAGAGTGATACTTTTTATGAAAAAAGAGCCAGCCTCATTGGTGTGAGGCTGGCTCATTCCATTGCCTTGACAAAGCACGTATAATTGAAACCATCTCGAAAGGGGTGGTTTTAATTATTTCTCCTTTCCTCAAAAAGTTATATTGCAGGAGTAGCTACCTGCTCTATAATCAGAACAAGCACTGTGGATTTGTATTTCACAAGCTACGGCTCAGACTGGTTGGAGGTGACTCAAACCACAGTGACTTGTCTGAATTGGTAATCAGTTGGGTAACGCTTGACGTTTCATTTGCGTGAATACATGGACAAGCCTTCTGTGGAAACAGCAGTGCTAAAAAACAGATAGAGGAGGAAACCAATTGTACTTTGTAGGAATCGACATTTCAAAATTCAAGCACGACTGCGCCATTGTTGATGAGTTTGGCGATGTCATCACACCCTCGTGGTCGTTCCAGAATGACCGCGAGGGGTTTTCTTTGCTCAAGGAGTTGCTTGATGCCCTCGATGGCGAAAAGAAGATAGGGCTTGAAGCTACCGGTCATTATGGGCAAAATCTGAAGCTGTTCCTCGAAAACAACGACTTCTCGTTCATGGAGTTTAATCCGCTTCTGATCAACCGATTTGTTCACAGCAAATCGCTCAGAAAAACAAAGACGGATTCCATTGACGCTCTCATGATCGCCCAATATCTGATGACGGTAGAGTACAAGCCCTATCCACCGTCATTTTACACGTTTGAAAAGCTAAAGTCACTAACAAGATTTCGGGACAGCCTGATTCGGCAGCGGAGCAGGCAGCTGGTTGAGTTGACAAACATCCTTGACAAGGTCTTCCCTGAGTTCAAGCCTTTTTTCAAGGGACGATTTTCGGCAACGGCACTGTATATCCTTTCCCATTACGCTTCTCCGGAGAAAATCTCCAACATGAATTCCAAGTCCTACGAACCATTGCGGCGTCTATCTCGAGGAAGATTCTCCATGGTGGATTTTGTTGAACTCAAGACGCTGGCCAGAAATACGGTCGGTTCAACCAGCGACTATCTGCTTCAGGAAATGGAGATCACCATCGATATTTACAACCAGCTTCAAAGCAAGGTGGAGGAAATTGAGCTGCAGATTCATGACTGTGTCCTTGCCCTTGCTCCGCCTATACTGACCATTCCGGGAATCGGTGCAGCTTCTGCCGCAGTTATTCTTTCTGAATTTGGTGATCTTTCCAAGTTCAACAATCCATCCAAACTGCTTTCCTTTGCCGGAATGGAGCCTGGATATTTTCAATCCGGCACTTCAGAAAGCACTGGAAAGATGGTAAAGCACGGTTCTTCCCATTTGCGCTATGCCATGATGAACTGTGCGCAGACAGTGATTAACAACGAGCCGACTTTTGCGGCCTACTACGCCAAGAAACGTGCCGAGGGCAAGGAGCACCGCGTTGCTCTTACCCATGTTGCTAAAAAGCTTTTGCGGGTTATTTATACGCTTCAGACGAAAGAACTGTCCTATAACCCGGATCTCGTTCGCTGACCCATGATCAACTTTTTTTGAAGTCCTCGGAAGAGGGCTTGGTTTTCTGCGCCCTTTTTTGACCAAATGAAAATTTTTCAATTTCCCCTTGACTTCTTATAGTTGGTCAACTCCCCGGCGAAGCTTGCTCTCATTAAGATAAACCGCTAAAAGGCCCCGTCCCTGAGCGAGAAAGCCAGAGACGGGGTCACTAACACATAGACCTGATATTCGCGTCGGGCGTAACTAACTGACAGACTGTTTGGCCGATGAGGAACGATCGTAAAGCATCTCAGCCGTTCCAGTCGGCCCGGGTCTCCCGCACGTCGATGTGGGTGAAGCCCTGTCCGGCGTACACGCCCACGCCGCCCCAGTCGGGCATGAGATCTCTTGCGTAGGCCGCCACCGCTGCCGGGGTCTGGCCACGCACGGAAATGTCAGCTGCCGTGCCGTAGCAGTGCTGGCTGTGGGCCGCGCCGCCTACCTTGGCGTTGTACTGGGGCGTCCGGTAGGCGCTGTGGATGACCACCGGGGCGGCAAAATGGCTGCGGATGCTTTGTAGCACCATCACCAGCCGGGGGGCGGTCAGAACGGCGTCACTGCCGTCCTTGCAGGCAAATTCTTTCACGGTAAAGTTGGCGGACAGCCTTTTGCCGCCGTCCTTCGCCTTGGAATAGGCGTTGATCTCGACCATGGGCTTCTCTCCTTCCGGTTCGTCGGTTTGTTCGTTTTTCAGTTTCCAGACGAGGAAGAACGGGATCACCCGCCCGTCCCCGGCGAAGCCCTCCCCTGCCGCATCCATGAAGCAGGCAGACCCGCCGCCGTCCATCATGATGGCGTTGTCCCAGCCGGACGCTGCCAGCAGGTCACGAAGTTGCTCCGGCGTGTGCCGCTCCCGGCTCACATAGTAGGCGAACCGTCCGCCCTTGGTGCCGATGGCCGTCCGGGGAGCGCGGTACTTCATGTCCGCTCCGCAGGTGACGGGACTGATCTTCTTCCCGCTGATGATGAGATGGACGCACTCCATGTAATTCGCGTCCCCATTTGGAACGGCCTTCACGCCGAAGTCCGCCGGGGTGTCCCAGCTGACGGCCCACGCCCGGTAGTTCGGGGCTTTGTAAACCTTGCCGTCTGCTTTCAGGTGGCAGGCGGGGGTCTGGTTCCGCAGGAAAATGGAGCCGTTGCAGATAGCGTCTCCGCCCGCTTCTACCAGCATTTTCCGCAGGTTGGCCGGTGTGGAGCGGAGTCGCCGCTTGTTGAAATAGATTTTCAAAAATTGGAGGTCGGAGAGCGGGACGGCGCCCGCTCTCGTGCTCATATGTGAGCCTCCGTGCCCTTGCCTTGATCGCCGGTCTGGTGCAGCGCGTCCAGCATATTTTTCACAAAGGCCGGGTACGGAACGCCCATCACCGCCGTATTCTCAAGGATCGACAAACCCTCGTTGGCGATGAAGAACAGACATACCGCATCCCGGACGAAATCGCTGTGGGTGGCCTGATCCAGCAGCGCCGCCATCCACACCAGCGCCAGCATGACGCCCTTTTTCACCAGACCCTTGTAGCTGGCCTTGGAGTCCAGCGCCCCGGTCCTGCTCTTTGCCGATTTGTGCCAGACAGCCGCCACCAGCCAGCCGGTAACGTAGTCCAGCGCCATGAAACAGATCAGAACTTTGAGCGCCACGTCCCAACCTCCCAGTGCCTGAGCGACGGCGGAGCCGGCCGCGGCCAGCGCCGCCAGCACCGTGTTTTTCATTTGTGTCAGATTCATCGGATTCCCCCTTTTGTTGATTCGGACGCTGAACGTCCTCTCTGAACAGTGTACCTGCCGCCGTGGGCGGCCCGCTGGGTAAGCGGTTCAGTTTTTGGGTTCAAATATTGGGAGGAAGCCCGAAAGGACCGCCAGACGCCATGACAAGCGGCGCGAAAAAAGAGCACCTCCCTGACTTCCCTCCTACCCTGCGGCATTTGAATGCGAAAAACGCCCTGCGGCGATTGGCCGAGGGTGCAGACGCTATCAATTTTGAAGGAGGGCGGGGCAACGTCTTGAAAGCGACGGCAAAATACTGTATTCTACATATAAAAAGAGAAGCTGACTTTCCCTGTGCAGCGAGAACGGAGGAGTGAACAATTATGGTACCGTTTGAGATTATATGGGAACTTCTTTCCTCTAAATGGAAGGATACTGAATTTTGGCCTGCCATCGTTGGGAGCACGGCGATTGTGATCGCCTTAGGCATCCTGCTGCGTAAAATCAAAATGATATGGCGCAAGGTCGGAGCGGCAGCGGCAGCCCTTGGACTTCTGGCGGCGTGGGACGGCTTTTGCCTGAACTGGCACAGTCTTCCTTGCTATCGTCTTGCGGGACTTCTTTTCGCCCTTTCGGCACTGTGCTTTTTGGCTCCGCATTTATGGAGCCGGCACCGCCTTCGCAGCGTCAAAGAGCTGTGCAAACAGCAAGCCTATGTAGAAGCACTGGAGCTTTTAAGCACTGTAAAGGAGGGATGGCTTTCCTCCAAGCAATTGCAGGGCTATCAGAAACGGATGTTTTTTCTGCTTGTCAATCTGGGAAACCTGCGGAAAGCAAGTGCGTATCTTGAGAGAATATGGGGAAAAGAGGGCGCTTTTTGCCATTTCGCCCTTCATACTCTGGCATTTCAGTCCGGAAATTTGAAAAATGCCTTTTTGGAAATTCAGAAGGCAGAGGACAGTGAGGACCTAAAGGATGATCCGCTCCTTCAGTTTCAGATCATCTTGAACCGCGGGGTCTGCTATGCGGCAGAGGGGAACTATCATTTAGCGGATGAGTATTATAACAAGGCGATCGCGTTTTATAACACGCATCACCTTCGGGAAGAAGAGCTTCGGGATGCTTTTTATTATAATTACGCCTTTAATCGCCTGCGCCTTGAGCCTGATACGGCAGCTTGGCAAGAGGTTTTGGAGGAATACCAATCCGGACTCGATCTTGAGAAGCCCGATGCACAGCTTCGAATCCTGAACGTGCGGCTGGAGCTGTTCCGCCAGACGGAGGCCCCGCGGGAAGCCATAGATGATCTGCTCCAGAGAGCGACTTCCGTAATCACAAGCGGCAAGCTTCCGCTCAAAAATCAGGTTCTTTTCGCGTCGAGTGCGGCCAGAGTTGCATGGGCGGCGCGGGTAAATCCAATTCCCTGTTTAGAGATCTTGAATGAAAATATGTCCGAAATCGAGCGCTTGCCCGCTAAACAGCGGTATTTTGTATATGCGGAATTGGATATTCTGTTCCGTGATTTTCATGGGCCAAGCAGTGATTCGTTTGCTTCGCTTAAAGATCGGGCGTCTGACTATCTGCAAAAAGACGCGGAGAAGGATCTGAAAAAATGGCAAAGTGGCTTGCCGGAGGACGCAATATATGACCGCTGCGATTGCCTGCGGAAAATGGCTGTTTTACGCAGGAGCCGGACGCCTTACGACCATGAATCCGTGGTGGATATCCAAAAGAATGCCGTTCGGCTTTATCACGATAGTGGGTTGTATTTGGACGAGCTGTACACACGCCAGGACATCATGGATGAATTGCTGGATGTGCGGAACCGAGACGAGGATTACCGCCCTGTATACGCTGATGAATTGCGCGAACAGATGTCATCGGCAGAAGAACTGCTGTCTTCGCTGGAGGGCCATCCCGCGCTGGCGGAAAGCTATATTCGTCTGGGGTGCTATTCTTTTGATCTGGATGAATATGAGAAGGGCCTCTGTTTCGCCCGCCGTTTTTGGCGCACGGGTATTTCGGTTCAGAATTTTGCGCCGGGGCTGCGCCGGTATTACGCAGATCTCCTTTTCCGCACGAGAGTGATCCTATTCGATCAGGCGATCAGGGCGGCAGCCGTAGACCCGCAGTTGTGCTCTCTGGGCGAGGCTGCCCAAAACTGGTTTGCCACCTATCCCCAACACGACGGATGGCTGGATACGCTGCTGTTAGGGCGGTTTCTATCTGCTCCTGTCGGGAAAACAAAGGTTTGGATACCGAAGGGCAAGAGTGAACCCGAAGGGCACACTTGGCTGTGGATCCCGCAATTAGAAATGGATATAGATCTGACATATCCCCAGTTTGCTGATGACCAGCTTTGCCGACGCGTGTTTTTCTATAATGGCCGACACCCCTTTGAAGCGGGAACATCGCTGACCTTGCAGGTAAGCCAGCAGAGCAGCCCCCTCGTATTTGAGGGGATCGCGTGTTCACAGCTGGAGCATGGATCGTCTCAGGAAGCAAGCGCACTGGCAGATACCATCTATGAGTTTTTGTGTAAGCATATTCCGAAGGACTGCCCGTCGATGGAGGAATTTACCCGAATGATTGGGGAATTTATAGAGGTGATCCCAATACAGGCGTAGCTGCCGCGGGGCCGGGTGCCCATTCGGAGAGATCGTTGCGAAATGTCTGCGGAAGGGGCTTTTGACCCTTTCAAGCCATGAAAATTTACAGACAAGATAAAAAACGAGATGGAAGATGTTTGAATGAACCATCTTCCATCTCGTTTTTACTTTGCGCTATGAGTATTCTTTATTCTCCCCCGGCGTTCAGCAGGCACTCGGCGATCATGAAGTCGGTGGGGCTGTCAATATCCACGGAGCGCTCCGCTGTCATGATGTAGGCGTAGCAGTCATCGCCGTACAGACTACCGGTGCGGAGGAAGTGCTCCGTTTTCACGAGATAGATGGCGCCGTTCATACGGTAGTATGTCTCCAGTTCCTGCCGGCGCTTGCTGCCGTCGGCACGGATGAACGCCCGCATGCTGCCGTCCGGCGGGAGGGTGTTGCTCCAGAGCGGAGAGTGCTCCATCTCACAGACGGAAACAACGCTTTCAGCCTGCTTTTCCTCCATCACGCCGAAGGCTGCCCGAATGTCCCCGGCGGTGCGCAGCGGCGAAGTGGGCTGGAGAAGCATGAAGGCGTCAAAGCGCTGGCCCATTTCCTCATAGCGGCGCAGCACCTCCCGGATGGCATCCTCGGAGGAGGCGGTATCGGAGGAGGTCTCGGCGCTGCGGAGGAACGGCTCGTCCGCGCCGTACTGCCGGGCAATGTCGGCGTAGCGCTCCGAATCGGTGGAGACGTGAACGGCGTCGAACATCCCGGAGGCAAGCGCCGCTTCGATGGAATACGCCAGCAGAGGCTTACCGTTCAGCGGCTTGATGTTTTTGTCCGGCAGGCCCTTGGATCCGCTGCGGGCGGGAATGATGGCGATGGATCGCATAAAAAGTCTCCTTTTTCTGTGCTGTTATAGGACGCGCAGGCCTTACGGCTGCTCGGGGAGCCATCGGCTATGCCCTTGATTTTGCCTTTGCCCAATCGTATAATAAACGTTAGGCGCAAAACTGCTAAACTTCTGTTCTGGGGGAAGGATATTATGACGGATATTTTACAGGAATTGGATGGCAAAGCATATACAGCAGATATTTACAAAGATTACGAGATCCGCCTCTGCAGAGGGGATGAGTACAAGGATATTCAAGCTCTTCTTGACAATTATTGGAGGAAGGATCACATTTTTGTCCTCTCCAAAGAGATGTTTGACTATCAGCATCTTGATAAACGAACCAACGAATATCACTTTATCATCGCGAGAGAGCGAAAGACAAACGAGATCCATGCCGCGTTGGGCTTTGTGCCTACCAGTCAGTATGACGCCGATATAGAAAGAATGATGGTTTGGCCTTGTATATGGATCAATAGAAAAGATGTCCACAGAAAAGGTCTTGGCGCAACCATGTACCATTATCTGAAGGAGAACTACCCCATTGAAACGATCTCCATCTTGGGGATCAGCGAAACGGCCCTGGCAATCTATCAGCATTGGAATTTTACAACCGGAAAGATCAAACAGTATGTCATGCCCAACGTAAAAGGACGGGAGCACTTGGCAAAAGGGCTGTTGAACGCCTATGGAGAGTTTTCAAAAAAGCCGGCAGATACTATGCGCCTGTGCCCATTGGAACGGGCGGACTATGAAAGACTGGACCCGCGGGACCCGATCTTTACAGTCAATACAAAATACAAGTCCAAGTCTTACTACATCAACAGATATTTTGAGCACCCGATGTATGCTTACAGCTTTTTTGCCATTACGGACTGTGACGGCCGCATTGCGGCGATCCTGATTGCCCGGGTATGCGGTGACGGAGAAGCAAACTGCCTGCGAATCGTGGATCTCATTGGAGACGCGGCATATCTTGCGTGTGTAAGGACACAGATACAAGAGTTATTGCAGGCTGAAAACTATGAATATATTGATTTTCTTGAATTCGGTTTAGAGGATCAGCTCCTGAAAAATGGAGGATTTATTAATCGCGGAGAATATGCCGACGTCATTGTACCCAATTATTTTGAACCGTTTTTGCGGGAAAACGTTGATCTCGACTGCGCGTTCAAGACAGTGGTACGGGATGCCAAGTCTATCATTTTCAAAGCGGATGCGGATCAGGACAGGCCAAATGTTCTATAAGGCTTTTATAAATTCAGATAGTTTTCGCTTTTCGGCGGGAAATCGTTGCAGTCCAGCCGGGGCAGAAGAAGCGGCTCGTCCGTGCCGATCCGGGCGGCGCGTACCTCGGTGGTCAAGCCCAGACAGGCGCCCTGTGAACGGATATAGTCCACGACTTCAGCGTTATAGCTGCCGTAGGGATAGTTCATGACCCAGCGGCCGCGGTCTATAAACGCACCGATGGCGTCCAGCCCCATGGCGATGTCCTGACGCATCTGCTCCGGCGAGAGGTTTCCGAGCCAATAGTGATCGTAGCCATGGCAGCCGATGTACATTCCGTGGCGCTTCATGGCGCGGAGCTGATCCTCTGTCAGATACAGCTCATAGGCCAGCTGTTCTTCTGTCACGCCCACATATTGCTCGAACAGGTCGCTGGAGATCTGCCCGCGGACTTTTTCCGGCAGTACCGTTTGCAGCATCTGCTTGACAAACACGGTCTCCTTGCTGTCATACCGGCTGGGGACGGCATACTGCGCGAACAGCTCCTCCGTCGGGGCGTAGTCATACTCCCGACCGCGGTAAGCGTCCATCTTCCGCTTTACATCGGGCAGCAGCCGTGTGATGTCCGCACTGGCCAGAATATAATGGATCTTATTGACGTCCAAAAGCTGATGGGTTGTAAAGGTCTTACCGGGAATGAAGAAGGCGCCCTGCGCGCCGAACTCCTCAAGGAGCGGCATGGCAAAGGTGTAGTTGTCGGCGTAACCGTCATCAAAGGTCAGGAGCAGCGCGTTTTCCGGTAACTCCGCTGTCCCCTCAGCCGCACAGATGACCTGTTCCATCGTGACGAACCGGAAGTGCTCTTTCATATAGGCAAGCTGCTGGCGGAACAGGGGGACATCCAGCCCCTTGATCTCCGGATAGCGGCTGTGTTTCAGGTCTCGCGTGTAATGGTACATCGCAATGTAAAGTTTTTGATCCATTGGGACAGCCTCCTTACTCTATGACCGGGAGGTCATAGAAGGTTTTTTTCGTGTTATGGGGGGCGCTGCGGAGGAAGCGCAGCAGCTCCGACAGGATCTTCTCCGAGGTGTGGCCGTCGCCGAAGGGAGAGACGGCGCAGGCGGCGACGGCCTTGAATTCCGGCGACAGGGCCTTCCTCATAGCCATTGTGACCGCCTCCCGCTCCGGCGGACAGTCGATGACGCTCTCGGCGCGCATCCTCCCCTTCTGTCGGTCACCGATGTTGACCGTTGGGATGTGCAGGGCGGGGGCCTCCAGAATACCGCTGGAGGAATTGCCCAACACCATCTCCGCGCCCTTGAGGGCGGAGAGATAGCGCCGCATCCCGAGAGACGGCACCACCAGCCAGTTTTTCCGGCTGGCGCCCTCGGCCTGCCAGATAGCGTTGATAGCCTGCCCGCCCGCGTCGGCGTTGGCCAGTGTGACGATATAGGACATGGTGGGGAAATCGTCCATGGCACCGATCAGCTCATGGAGTTGCCGCTGGGCGGTGTTGTCCTCCAGAGTGACAGGGTGGAAGGTGACCACGCTGTAAGGCCCGGCGGTCAGGTCAAATTGCAGATTTTCCGACAACTCCTCCACGGAGAGGAGCGGCGTGTGCAGACAGTTTTCCACGCCCGGTTCGCCCACATTGAACACCCGTTCCGGGGACTCCCCCATTTGGATGATGCGCCGGCGGGACTGCTCACAGCCGGGGAAATGGAGGGTGCTCATTTTGGTGACGCTGTGCCGGATGGCATCATCCACCGCACCCTCGGTCACGTCGCCGCCGGAAATATGCGCGATGGGGATACCGGAGAAGTGGGCGGCGATGGCTGCGGCGAGGATCTCATAACGGTCGCCCAGCACCACCAAAAGATCAGGGCGGTGGGCGGAGAAATAATCGGCAAAGGCGCGCAAGGCCGCGCCGGTGGCGCGGGCCATACCGGCCTTGCTGTCATCCTCCAGCGGGATGGGCACGCTGTCATAGGCAAAGCCATCGCGCGTCAACTCCTCCCCCGTGCCGCCAAAGGCGGCGCTGAGGTGGCTGCCGGTGGCGGCGATTGTCAATTCAATTTCCGGGCAGTCCCGCAGGCGGATCAGCAGAGGCCGCAGCGGGCCGTAATCCGCCCGGGTGCCGGACACAACGCAGACTTGATACTTCATCTCGTCCCTCACAATTCAATGGCTTCGTCCGCCGCGTAATCACGGTGGGCGGGCGTTCCGATAACGAGATCCCAATAGCGGGCGGAAAGGCCCCGGTCATTCCGCTTCACGGTCAGATCCTCGGCGGTCAGGAGTTTGCCTGCCGGAATGGGCCGCACCGCAACAATGCGCTTGAGCACGACTTCAGAGATAGCGCGTTCCTCCGGGGACGGTGTTTTTCGGCCGCTGCCAAGCCCTGCCTCCACCTGCCGGATGGCGGATACCATCTGCCGGAACGCCTCCGGCTCTGTGCTGGCAAGGTGGTCCGGGCCTTCCATGTGCCGGTCCAAGGTGAAGTGCTTTTCGATGACCGCCGCGCCCCGGGCTGCGGCGGCTGTGGGAATGGCGATGCCCTCCGTATGGTCGGAATACCCTACGGGCAGGCCGAAAGCGGCATGAAGCGTGTCCATGGCCCGGAGATTGACTCGGTCGTAGGGACAGGGATAGCTGGTGGTGCAGTGGAGCAGGGCGATGTCCTCTGCCCCGCCCTGCCGCAGTGCTTCCAGAGACAGCTCCACATCCGCCAGAGAACTCATGCCGGTGCTCAGCAGCACCGGCTTTTTCTTGCTGCCCATGTAGCGCAGATACGGAAGGTTTCCGATCTCGCCGGAGCCGATCTTGATGAAGGGGATGCCCAGCGTCAGCAGAAAGTCCAGACTGTCCGGTTCGTCCGCTGTGGACGCGAACTGGATGCCGATCTCGTCGCAGTATGCTTTGACGGCGCGGAAATCGTCATAGGAAAGCTCCAACCGCTTGAGCATATCGAACTGGGACTCAGTGCGGCCCGTATTGTCCGCCTGATAGTCCGCCTGCGCCACATGACGGGTGATGATCTTCTCCGTCTGCCAGGTCTGGAACTTCACACAGTCCGCCCCGGCGTTTTTTGCCGCGAGGCAAAGCTCCTTTGCGAGGTCGAGCCGTCCGTTGTGGTTGACGCCGGCCTCGGCGATGATATAAGCGCCCATGCGGTCACCTCCTGTATTGGATCATAAACCCGTTATCCGGATCAAAGGCCGGGTCCGCGGACTTGCGGAGGGCCAGAAGCTCCTGATAGGCCGCCGGGTCGAAAATGCCGCGGCCCACCCAGAATTCCCGGCGGCCGTTTTTGTTGAACTGCTTTTTGAAACCGAACAGGCTGTCGTCCGGGGCCATGCCGCCGCCCAGATGCAGCTTGCCCAAGCCGTGGGCCGCGCCCCAGAGCGCCGCCTCGTAGAGCAGCAGGTTTCCCGCCGCAAGATTACGGTAGGCGGCGTCCGAGCCTGCCAAATGATAGTGCATACTGCCGTTGGTATGGAAGAAGATGGCTCCGCTGATGGGGGTTTCCTCCAACTCCGCGTACAGCAAAAAGGCGTGGTCGGAAAGATGCTCGCTCAGATAATCAAAGTAGGACGTGCCGAAGGTGTAGTACTCCTCCGCGCTGTGCTTGTCCATGGTCTGACGGTACAGCTCCAGAAACGGCGCGTACTCCGACATGGGCGCTTCCCGCACCGTGACGCCGCTTCGCTGCGCTTTGCGCACCATGTTGCGGTTTTTGCTGTCCATATTGGCGAGAATCAGTTCCGGCGAGGCGGTGTCCATATAGATGGTGTCGCGCAGATAGCGGGTTTCCGTCATAGGCGAGACTACACCGTGGTTATCCAGCAGCGGATGGTAGCGCAGAAATTGCGTGACGATGTGCTGCTCCAGACAATAGGTGCGCAGTTCTTCCATGAAGATCCGCTGAGTCTCCGGAGAGAGCGGGGCGTCAATCAATGGGCCGCCGTAGCCGTAGGGTGTTTCCAGATCGAAAAGGCGGCCCGCCGGGAGCAGACCGTGAAAGCGGGGGTCATCCGCAATGTCCTTGCGCATGACTACATAACACATTCGCTCCGAGCCGTGCTCAAAGCAGAGCAGCAGCGGCTCGCCGTCTCCGTGGAGCTTTAGGGAAACCGCGTATTCACATAGATAGTAAACATCCCACGTGGCAAAGGAACGGACGTAGGCGTTCCATGCTTCCGGCGTCTGCGGGGTCAAAACCTTCATAACAACAATCCTTTGTTTATGATCTCATTTATTAAGTGCGCACCTCTTCAAGGTGTAAAGATCTCTTATTCTCCGTACAGCCTTTCTCTCATTTTCTCAAGCTCGCTGATCTGCCCCATGTCCATCCAGTCGTTTTCCGGCACCGGGAACACGGCGACCCGTCTTCCCTTCTGCCGCTGGCGCTCCACGATGTCCGGGAAGCCGATGGCCTCCCCGTCGGTCAGATCGTCCACCACCTCCGGCTCTACCAGATAGATCCCGGTGTTGGTCAGGAAGGACATCAGCGGCTTTTCCTTCATGCCTGTGATGACGCCGCCCGGCCCCATTTCCACAACGCCGTAGGGGATATTGATGTTCTTATAGGCGCAGACCATGGTGATGGCGTTGCCGTTCTCCCGGTGGAATTTCACGATGCTTTCATAGTTTGAAGTCAGTAGCGCGTCGCAGTTGGCGAAAAAGAAGGTGGAATGGAGCTTCCCCTTCAGCAGGCTTAGCCCCCCGCCGGTACCCAAGGGCTGCTCCTCGTCATACCAGGAGATGTGATACTGCCGCTCATTGTCGGCGAAGTACGCCTTCATAAGCTCCTTCTTGTAGTTGACGATGATGTGAAAGTCGGAGCAGGCATAGCGCTGGTACTCCCGCATGATCAGCTCGATAATGGGCAGCTCGCCCACGGGGATCAGCGGCTTTGGCAGCACGCGGGTAAAGGGGTCCAGCCGGGTCCCCCGCCCCCCGGCGTTGATCACAACGGGGATACGCAAAGGATTCCGGGGACGCTGCCACTCGTCCTGTTCACCGGCAAAGAGATCGATGATGACGCCGTCCCCGTCAATGACGGGAATGACGATATAATCCTTCCGATGATAGAGAGCCCTGGCCTCCGTCATGTTTTTTGCGGACTTCGGATGTCTGTTCGCAGCCGCCAGCACCGGCGCGGACATCGCCCCGCCGGAGAGCAGAAACCGGCGAATGTCCCCATCCGTCACGCAGCCGATCAGCCGCTGCCGGTCATCCGTCAGGAACAGGATCTTGTGTTGGTTTCCGTCGATCTGGCGCATGGCCTCGGAAACGGTCAGGCTCTCCCGGCCAAGGAAATTCTTCAAGTCATCCATCCGCCAGAGACCTAAGCAGCTGCTTCACCTCGTCGGTCACATAGCGGATCTCGTCCTCCGTGATCTGCGTGGAGGACGGGATATTCAAAATGCGGTCGGCATAATAGGGCGCCTTTTCCAGTTTGTAGGTCTCCTCGTTCTCATAGGGCTTCTGCTCGTTGATAAGGCCCCAAATAGCGCGGGTCTCGATGCCCTTGCCGTGGAGGGCGACAATGATCTCCCGCATGGAGGCCGTGATTCGGGACCGGTCGATGCAAAGGCTGTAAAACCACTTGTTGGAGTCCGTCCCCGCCCGGAAGGGCATCAGCGTACCGTACGCAAAACCCTGGAACAGTTCCTTGTAAAGCTCATAATTGCGCTGTTTCCGGCGGATGAACTCCGGCAGTTCCTCCATCTGGGCCACGCCCAGAGCGGCTTGCAGGTTCGTCATCCGGTAGTTGTAGCCGACCTCGTCATGGATATAGTAGTGGGGGTCCGTCTTGGCCTGCGTGGACAGGAAGCGGATATGATCCACGGTGGAGGACGCCCTTGCCGTCACGGCTCCGCCGCCTCCAGTGGTGATGATCTTGTTGCCGTTGAAACTGAAACAGCCAAAATCGCCGATGGTGCCGGCATAGCGGCCGGCGTAACAGCCCTCCGTGTACTTCGTTCCCAGCGCCTCGGTGGCGTCCTCGATCACCTTAACGCCATAGGCCTCGGCAATATCCATGATGGCCTCCATGTCGGCCATGTTGCCGAACACGTGAACCACCACGATGGCCTTCACCGCGGCGCCGTTGTGGGTCAGGGTGATCCCGTCCCATGTACAGGCCTCCTCACAGAAGGCTTTCAGCTTTTGGGGATCCATGCAGAAGCTGTCATCGCAGTCGATGAACACTGGCGTGGCGAACTGGTACTTCACCGGATTCACCGCGGCGATGAAGGTCAGGGGCGGAACGAGTACCACGTCGCCGGGCTTTACTCCGGCCTCCACAAGGGAGAGATGGAGGGCGGAGGTTCCGCTCTGGCAGGCCGCCGTGTTTTCAACGCCCAGAAAAGCGGCCATTGCCCGCTCCAGCTTTGTGATGTATGCGCCGCCGGTGGAGACCCATCCCTGATCCAGTGCGTCATTTACATATTTTTTTTCATTCCCCTCAAAATTGGGGATCGACAGCGGAATAAACCGATCCATGCCCTACCCTTTCCTGTTTGATCGCCCGTAGGCGAAATTACATTTTGCTGTCCAGACCCTTTCCGGTCTCGATGTGTTCAAAATTCGGCAAATATTTTGCCATGATGGCGATGATCCCGTCCTTTGTGGGACGCGGTTCGTCGAAGGCGGCGGTCAGCTCGCGGAAAAGTGTTTCCACCCGTTCTCTGTCGGGGACGGCTTTCCCGGTGATGACGCCCAGAGATTGGAAACGCTCCATGTCCGCCGTTTCCTCATCCGTTACGAACTCCTCGAAGGCCTTTTCGCCGGAGGTGTCCGACACCGCGTAATGGACGGGATACAACGTCCCGCCGTGCTTCAGTTCCTCGGCGCGGTCGATGGCCTCCTCGTCCGAGGCGCATTCCAGCACCTCGTAGCCGTGGGCATTCAAAAGCGCGGTGCCGATGGCGTCAAAGGTCATCATCTGGGCCTCGGCCAGTTTCGGGAAGAAGATGGCCCGGTTTTCGCCCAGCATACATGCCAGCAGGCAGATCTGCCCGGATTCCTCGGGACTGACGAAATAACGTCTCACATCGGAGGGGGCGGACAGCGGCTGGAGTTTGGAGAGCCGTGCCAGAAAACCGGCGGGCAGAGAGCCGTTGGAAAAGGCCACGTTGGCGAACCGGGCCGTTTTCACCGGGAAGTTGTCCGAATAACTGAAGATCACGTCCTCCATGATGCGCTTGGAGGCACCCATGATGTTCACAGGGTTCGCGGCCTTATCCGTGGATACGCAGAAGTATTCCTCCGGCGGGAACGCCGTCAGCAGGTCAAGGAGGCCCTTAGCGTGGAGGACGTTGTTCTGGAGCAGGGCTTCCACACTGTAAATGTCCTTCTCGGAGCGGACGTGCTTATGGGCGGAGAAATTTCCCACGATGTCGAAGCCGCCTCGGTCGCGGAACATCTTCTCAAAGACCGGCGACGCGAAATCCATGGGATAGGGGATGTAATCTTCCGGTACATACATACCCTTTGTGGAGCGAAGATCCCGGGTCAGTTCCGCCAGAGCGTTTTCGTTGTAATCCACCACCACCAGCGACGCGGGCTTGAATGGCAACAGTGCCTTGATGAAGCTGGAGCCGATGGAGCCGGCCCCGCCGATGACGAGCACCGACTTTCCTGCGATTTTTTTGCTGAGGGCGTCCCGGTTGGCCTCGATGTCGGCGCTGAACATGGACATCGGGCGTTTGGTGACGTATTGACTGATAAATTGGTCTAAATGAAACATATTTTTTCCCGTACCTTTTCAAACTTCACCGGGGCGGTCACCCCCGGCGGCATAGTTCATTCCATTAACTTTTATAATATCACAGCTTTCGATCAAAAACAACGTCTCTTTCACCGTGGCTATTTTAAATTTGGTGTGGATAGAGGGTAAAACGCATATCCCATCTGCTGTAAGATTTAGTGTGGATGAGTCCTCGTTTTTGACTGCATATGTGAGCTTCTGTCTACCGCACAGCGCCCTGTGCGAGGCTGTTTATTCATTGAGCTGCCTTGCTTTATTTGCTTGCAGGCAAAGAAATATGTAGTTCGAGCCCTTCGTTTTTGTTGAGCTATCGTCCACACTATTCTGTTTGCGGAGGCAAAGAAAATAGCGGTTAAAACGACACCAGATTTAATATAGCCTTCACCGCTTTTCGGCGAGGGGTACTTAGTGAAGATCTTTCAAATTTCACATTCCTTTTTACGAAAGGTGTTTTTTGCGGGGCAGCTTACTTTCTTGGTCAACCCCTGTGACTTTGTTTTTTGCCGTTCCATATTTTCGTCATAATTAGAAGTTACCCCAGCTCATACAGGCCGCGGGAATAGGGGGAGGCAAATAAACCGTGCCGGGAGAGTCTTTTGTCTTCCGGCACGGTTTTATGATGATATTGAGGATTTTAAACGGACGCGAACTTACTTGACGCCTGTACGCTTCCGATCGAAAATCTTCAGGGACACATCCACCAGCTTCCCGGCAAAGTCGATGCCTTCCTTTTTGATGAAATAAAGCCCGTAATCGATCTGGTTGGGATGGATACCGGTGACGATGACGCTGTTGCACTCCAAAATGGAGATCTCCCCGGCAGGGGTAACGATGGCGTCGATCCGGCACAGGCCGATGGTGGGAATGTGCTCCACGGCGGCCTTGCAGTACTCCATGACCCTGCTCTCAGTCTCCTTGGGCAGGCTGTGGCTTTCAAACTTGCCAAAACCCTTGAGGGAACAGGATTCCGCCTTGCTGTAATAGCTGAACATCAGCGGCGTGACGGTCTCCATATCGTTCAGATAGGGGATCGTGCAGTCCACGCCATCCACGAATTCCTCCACAAGGATCTCGGAATCGGTGGCGCCCACCTCATCAAAGGCGGTCCGCAGCTCAGCCTCCGTATTGCACTTCTGGGGCAGCAGCCGGTCAATGGAGGACTTGACCACACAGGGCAGGCCCACCTGCTCCAGTGCCGTTTGAAGTTCGGTCTCACCGTGGCCGGTGAAGCAGGCAAACTTCGGGGTATTCAGGCCAAGCTTCCGCAATTCCCGCTTATAACGGATCTTATCCTTAGCGAGGATGCTGGCCTCATAATTGTTGGATGTGAGTACCCCATGGCGCTCCAGATACCCCGCCAGTTCAATGGCTACGATATGGCCGGTGCCGAGAATGATCTCAGACACGCCCAACGCCCGAATACGTTGAAGAATTTCTTCGTGGTGGGAGAGCTCCTCCACAATCACGGCGTCGGCCTTTTCAAGGCCGGACTCCCCTTCTCTGCCCGCAATCAGCAGGCATTGGAACCCCCGTTCATGGAGCCGGTCGCACAGGATCTCACCGCTGATACCGCCAATTACACCAATCATTCTGCTCATTATTACATCAGGTCCTTTCCAATGAAGTTCCACACAGGGATTCCATACAATCGCAGATGTTTTTCGCGCCGTTCCGCAGAGGGCGGTACAACGCTCGGTTTGCTTCGTAGGGCGCTTCGCTTTGAGGGTCGTTCAGCGTTTCCTGAATGACCCGGGACAGCGTGTCCGCTTCTTGAACCTGCCGCAGCATATCCGCCGTGTAGGCCTGTTCAAATTGCCGCCACTTCTCCTCAGGACAATCGCCGTAGACCCGCAGGGAAAGCACTTTTTTCTCCAGGATCATCGCCTGCTGCAGCACGGTGCTGATCTGACTGATGACAAGATCCGCCGTGTGCAGCAACTGTTCAATATCATACCGCTTCAGCAAAACCGCATTGGGCGCGTCAACCGGGAAGTCCCGCTCGTCGTTGCTGGTCGGATGCAGCTTTACGATGAAATTGTACTGAGGCAGAGACCGGATTGCCTTCTGGATCTCGTCAAATGCCGTCATGACCCATGGGCTGCCGTCTACCGCCCACAGAACCGTCTTTTTGCCGGGATCCAGCCCCAACGCCCGCAGCGTGCCCTGTGTGTCCCCTCCGGCGTTGAACAGACTGTCAAAGGCGGGCTGTCCGGTTGGGAAGATCCGGTCTGCCGGGAATCCCTGACTGATCAAGAATTCTTTTTGCAGCTCGTTGATAGCCGTCTGACAGTCAGCGGTCTGGACCGTATAATTCTGCTCATCCACCACAGTATCCCATATCTTCAAAGAGTGGATGCCTAACTCACAGGCCGCCAGGATTCCTGCCTTCTCCATGCGGACATAGCAGCTGGCGGTGACGATGTCCGGCTGTTCCAGTTGAATGAGCCTGCGCATGAAATCCACCGGACAGAAAGCTTCCCTCCCTTTCTGGGCAAACAGCTCCCATGCCGCCTCTCCGTGCTCTTGCAGCAGACAGTGCATGGAGATGCCGTAATAGGCAGCGGAAACGCTCCGGGGAATCCCGCTGTCCGGGTTGTGGTATGTTTCCGCCAGACGCTCACCCAGCGCCAGGATCGCCTGCCGCACCGGCTCCGGATAAGCCCGTTCCAGTGCCTCCGGCAGCGTAATATAAGGCAGCTCCGTTTTTTCAAGGGCAAGCTGCGCCACGGAAAGGGGCAGGATCAAAACCTCGTGACCCCGGCGGAGCAGCTCCCGGGCAAGAGGGATGACCATTGCTACATGGCCGCCGCCATAAGTAGGCATTAAAATCTTCATATCGTTCGTCAGTTCGCCTCAGCCGCGCCGCCGAATACGCGGGCGGCGGTCAAAAATATCAGCTTCAGATCCGTACCGAAGGAGGCGTCCCGCAGATAACGGGTATTCTTCTCCATGGCGGATTCATAGGTGTTATTGCTGCGCCCGTACACCTGCGCGTAGCCGGTGATCCCGGGACGCATGCACAGGAGGCGGAGGTACGCCTCATCGGACCAGTCGATCAGGTCAGAGACGTTGGGGCGATACCCCACAAGACTCATATCGCCCAGCAGCACGTTGAGCAGCTGGGGCAGCTCGTCCAGACTGGTCTTTCTCAAAAACCGGCCGGGGGCGGTGATGCGGGGGTCATGCTCCCCGGTGGACAGGGGGCCGATCTGATCGGCGTTGACCACCATCGTACGAAACTTATAAACCCCGAACGGCTTTCCTCCCCGGCCGATGCGGGCCTGCTTGTAGAGCACCGGGCCCCGGTCATAGGCGAAGATCCAGATACTCAGGATCAGGAATACCGGCAGCAAGAGCAGCAACCCCACCGCGGAGGACAGGAGATCAAACGCCCGTTTTCCGTATTTTCGGTATAGCTTATGCTGAGCATACAGCTCTTTTTCGGCGTCCGCCACGATCGCGTCCACCGGCTGAGCAACACAGGTTTTCACAATTATACGCTTCCTTCATATCAAATTCTCTCAGGCTCCGCTGCCGGTTCATCCTTGGAGCGGAACAGGCGGAGGGTGTCCCGAAAACCCAGCACGTTTCCCTTGTAGATCAGCAGCAGATACGCCGCCATCAGCACGCAGCCGAATACGCCGAAGCACCCAAGCCGCAGCAAAATGCTCCGCTCATAGAGCACCCGAGTATAGAACAGGGACACGCCCGCCGTGGCGGCGCACATCACGCCAAAGGCGGCGGCGCAGACTGCCGCGCCCCGGAGCGGGAGCTTCGCCATGCCGGGACTGAGACGGTCCGCCATAACGCCCAGCGCCACGGCGTTGGCCAACTGGCCGGCAGAAAAGCTCAGGGGAATGCCCCACGCGCCGCAGACGCCGGACACCGGAATGGAGAGAAGGATGCTCCCCGCCACGCAGGCGCAGTTAACTAAGATCGGCTCACGGGTCCGCTTGAAGGCATAAAACTCGTTGTTCAGGGTCTGGACCAGACCGGTCAGCAGCACGGTGGGGGCGTAGGCGCACAGCAGCCGTGCCGTTTCCCGGGTATCCGCCGCGGTAAAGACCCCACGTTCAAACATGATGTTGATGATGGGCACGCTGCCGGCCATCATCACGGCTACCATAGGGATAAACAGCAGCAGGGACAGCCGGAACACCCCGGCGGACAGATCCCCCAGCTTGGATGAGCTCTCGTTGGCATAGCGGGAGATCCGGGGGAAGGAGGCGGTGGCGATGGCTCCCCCGAACACGCCGATGGGCAGCATCGTCACCTTATAGGCATAGTTCAGCATGGCCACGGCGCCGTCCTCGCAGGTGGAGGCCACGGCCCGGGCCGCTACGGGACTGATCTGAGAGACCACGGTGCTGAACATAATGGGAATCAGCAGCACGAAGATCCTGTGAAGGTCTTCATCCCGCAGATGCAAGTCCGGAGAGGGGCGCAGCCCCACTCGCCGAACGCTCCGGAACTGAACCAGCCATTGCAGGAAGGCGGCGGCGATGAAGGAGTGAATGAGAATGTCGATCCGATCCTGCCGCGCCGCAAAGAGCACACCCGCCACCATGGCGCAGTTGAACACCACGTTGGAGATCCCCTCGCTCCGGAAGTCTCCCATCAGGTTCAACGCCGCCTTTTGCAGACCGAGAACGCCCACAAACAGGATCGCGGGCAGCATACTGCGAACCATGCTCACGGTAAGCGCCATCTTTTCGCCGGAAAAGCTTGGAGCCATCAGCTTTGTCAGGAGCGGCGCGCCCAGTTCGCACAGGAGCAGCAGCGCCGCCAGCGCCAGCAGGATCGCCGCCATCACGCGGCTGTACAACTGGTTCAATCGTTGCTTTCCGTCTTTTTGCAGCACGCTCTGGAATACGGCGATGGATGCCGAGCCGATGGCGCCCAAGGCCAACATCTCCACCACAACGGTGGGAACGCTGTACGCGATGGAATACGCATCGGCCTCCGCGGAGGTTCCCAAATAGGAGGCCACCAGCATTTCTCGGACAAAGCCGATGATCCGGTAGCACAGCGTCAGCACCAGCATATCCGAAATATTTCCAAGTAATGATCGTTTTTGTTTCATGGAATCGTAACCCTACCCGGCACGCGCAGGAAAAGCTCTCCAGCCACCGCGCAGCAAAAAATCATCATGGGGACAATGAACATCAAACCGGTGGAAAGCCCTACCGGAAAACAGGCACAGGAAATCATTATTCCCGCTCCCAACGCATAGTAGCGGCTGCCCCGGCTCCGGGGTGAAAACAGGAACCACAAAACCACCGTCATCCCCAGAAGAATTGCTCCTGAACCAATGGCCAGTAGCACCCATGCCGCCGGGGAAGCAAACAGTCGGAGGAGAACTCCTCCGGCCCCATGCTGCAAAATCCCGAGAATCCCGTTTAGCCCCGGTCCAAAAAATGCGAACAGCTTGGCGATCATGCGTCCAATATATGGCAGCATCAGCAGAAGCGCGGCTGCCAGACAAACCAGCAGCAGCGGCTTTTTCGACAGTTCTTTTCCACACAGACTCAGCAATAGCAGTCCGCTGGTAACAATACAAACGAGCATCGTGCCGGTGCTCACCGCGCACAGCAGAACCGCCACCGCCAGAGGCAGCAGACCGCTCAGGCGGAAGTCCGGCATATGCTTCACCCGCAGAACCGTCACCAGTGCCAGCGAATATCCGCACATGGCGAATACGAGGCGCCCGTTCATGATCAGAGTCAGAACCAGCATGGGGAACAACAGCAGCACCGGCAGCCAGCTCCGACCGGGCAGATCTCCCTCCACTTCCTCCACGGCATAGCCCATGTTGGTATAGGTGAACCAGAACAACAGCGCCGTAAACAGAGACATCCCCGTATCCAGCGGCACCGAGCACACATAGGACAGCAGAACTCCCGGATAACTGACCAGCAGCCGGGGGGCGTGTACATTCCCCGCCTTGATCCATATTAGCAGATCCGGCGTGGACTGGTACAGAGCAAATGCCTGACTCATCATGGGATAACTCACCCGGCCCAGATGGATCAAGGCCACCACCGCCAGCAGATACACGAACCCGGCCTTCTGCCAGGGGCGAACCGGCTCCTTCTGCCATAATAGCAGCGCCGCGGCAAACAGAAGCACAACGCCCGAGGCGCACCGGAATATGCACAGCAGCAGCGCCAGCAGGATCATACTGCCGCCCGCCTTTGTTTTGAACCGATCCAAAAGGCCCGTCATGGCTGTTCCTCTTCTTTCTTCTTCATCCCCGCACCACGTCATCAACACGGGCAGCGAGCTCCTTATGCTGTTCCTCCAGCCAGTCCTTGGACTGCCCAGCAAGAAATGTCTCGTAATCCCGGATCGATCTCATCTCACGGTCAAACTCTTGCTCTAGCATATCAAAATCCGTCCGAGAGCCGGAATTGCAGAAGCTGCGGGAAAGGATTGCCATGGAGGAGCCAAGGCGGTAATGCTCCGCCAGCACCAGCTCCGCCGGGACGGCCCCGCCCCCCAGCTTGGCCACGCCGCCGAAGCCATAGGGCAGTCCGGCCGCGCCGATCTGCCGGCACAACCGCTCCACCGTGCCGTCGGACAGCAGCTCGAACATGAATTTTTTCTGATAACTCAGGTGCAGGTCGTTCAGGCCGATATGGATCTCATCCACGCCCTTGACCTCCAGTGTCTGAGCGAGGTTCCGGTCCGCTTCCTTCGTTTCCAGCAGCAGCAGGACCTTCGCGCGGCCGTTCACCAGCTCTACGAAGCGCTTTACATCGTCCGCCGTTTTCCACATGGGCAGCATGACGATGTCCGCGCCGTTGTCGATGGCGGCGGAGATCTCCGCCGGGGAGCCGTCGTGCAGGGGGTTGACCCGCACCTGCAAGGCACTCTTCCGCAAAAGCGGACGGATGGAGCGGATATCACTGAGCTGATGGCGGGACTTCACGCTGTCCATCCCCTTCTGCCGCTGCTCCTTCCCCATATATTCCAGATCGATCCATACCCGATCCACGCCCGCGTTCTGGGCGATCCGCGCCACCTGCGGGCGGTTGGTGATGTACATATACGTCAGCGGCATATCTGCTTTCGCTCTCTTTCTTCAGATTCTTTCAATGAGATGGGGCACTCAGCGGATCACGGCCCCTGCCACGGAGCCATGTCCCTCACGCAGAAGATTGACCAGCCGAACCACCTCGCGCATATCCGAAACGCCTGCCGTTTCCACTAAGATCACGGGCTTATCCGCCGCAAAGAGCAGCGCATCGGCATTCTTGAGCGGGTCGGCACAGCCGGTCACCGTATAACCCACCGGAGAAAGACGGTCGGACAACTCCCGCACCGTTTTTTCATCCGCGTCTTCCGTTCCGGTGACAACGATCTCACCCGGCTCTGTCAGAAGGCGGATATTGGCGGATATTTGGTCATACTGCTCACTGGTCTCCGGGACAGATGCGCCCAGCTCCCAGCGCTGCAGCCGTCGCTCCAGAGGACATCTGGTCTCCGCAGGTCTCCGCAGATCGCCCAGCAGACGCGCGCCGCAGGAGGAGGCCAGTTCCTCCCCATCATGGAGCCTGCGGTCAAAGCAACCGAGAACCACCACCACGCCGCAGGTCAGGCACGCAAGCAGGACGGCCCCCACAATGGCGAATTTGATGGCAGAAACCACCGGGCCGGACGCGGACGCGGGTATTTCCAGCTTGCGGATCTCCTCGTCCATCTCGTCCAGTTCCTTCTGCTTATCCTCCAGCAGCTTTTCGTTCTCTTCAATGACCTTGTCCTGAGCGGAGGTGTCCTTCAGCGTTTCGATCTCATTTTGGTAATTCAGGATATACAGCTGCCAGCTTAGTTCCTGATTGGTATAACCTGTCAGCGCCTCATTCAACTCATGGACCGCAGACGCCGCTTGTACGCGGGCCTCGTCATTGGAGGTCGTATTCAGTACCTGACGCGCTTTTTCCAACGCGGCGGTACAGTCCGCCCGGCGGACGTCCAGTCCGTCGATTTGCTGTTGATAATTCTCGATCGTCAGCTGGCGGTCCTTGATGACATACTGGACGTCCCGGATCTGCCGCTCCGCTTCCTTGATGTTCTGCTTATACGAGTCCATCTCATCCGACAGAGAATCTCGCTGCGTCTGGAGATCCTCCAGCGCTGCCTCTCTTGCCTCAGATGCGGCGGCCTGCCGCCCGGAATAACTCGCCCCGCCGTAGATCCCCATCAGCAGAGCACCGAGCAACGCTGCCAGCAGGATCAAGCGGCACCGGCGCAGCGTTAAAATGCAAAGGGATTTCAGACCGATGCCTGTGTATCGCGCCTCTTTCATAACATTTCCATCCTCGTACGGTATTTTTTATTGTGCACAGCCAACAGACTGCTGGGGCGGGATCTCCACCCGTTCCCCCTGCGCGTTGTTCAGTTCCTCCGGCTCCCGGAATGTAGGAACGACGCGGTGGAGCGCCGACCGGATAGCCGAGGGATCCTTTTCCAGCGCCGCCCGGAGGATCTCCAGCTTTTCCGCCAGCTCCTCCGGTGTGACAACAGGCTGATGCTCCACGAAGATCTTCTCGTTCTCCGTTTTTTCAATGTCCCGGCTGGCGATGAGCAGCTCCTCGTAGAGCTTCTCACCGGGCCGCAGGCCGGTCTCGATGATGTCGATGTCCCGATAGGGCTCATAGCCGGACAGCCGCACCAGATTCTCCGCCAGATCCAGGATCTTCACCGGCTGGCCCATATCCAGCACGAACAGCTCATTCTGCTTTGCCATGGAGCCGGCCTCCAGCACAAGCTGGGCAGCCTCCGGGATCGTCATAAAATAGCGGATGATCCGCTTGTCCGTAATGGTGACCGGCCCGCCGTTTTCGATCTGCCGCTTGAACAGCGGGATCACGGAGCCGTTGGAGCCAAGCACATTGCCGAAGCGAACCGCCGCGAAGGTGGTCTCGCTGCACATGGCCATGGACTGCACGATCATCTCGCACAGCCGCTTGCTGGCCCCCATGACCGAGGTGGGATTCACCGCCTTGTCCGTGGAGATCTGAATGAATTTCTTCACCCCATGGGCATCGGCCGCCCGAACCAGATTCAGCGTGCCGAACACGTTGTTGCGGATGGCCTCCTGAGGACTGGTCTCCATCAGCGGAACATGCTTGTGGGCCGCTGCGTGGAACACCACCTCCGGGCGGTAGGTGCGGAACAGCTGATCCATCCGCTCCGCGTCCCGGATGGAGGCGATCTCCACCCGCAGATCCAGCCGGCTGCCATAGCGGAATTTCAGCTCCTGCTGAATGTCATAGGCGTTATTTTCATAAATATCCACGATCACCAGCTGCTTCGGGTCCCGCTTGGCGATCTGGCGGCACAGCTCCGAGCCGATGGAACCGCCGCCACCGGTGACCAGCACCGTTTTCCCCGCGATGAGCGTGTTGATGGCGGCGTTGTCCAGATCCACCACGTCCCGGCCCAGCAGATCCTCGATCCGAACCTCACGGAGCTGCGTGCGGATGGGCTTGCCGCTGATGAGATCCAGCGTATCCGGCAGGATGGAGATATGGACGGACTTGTCCGATACCTGTTCCAGGATATTTTTCCTTTGAACCTCCGACAAAGACGGAATGGCAACGATCACCTCATGGACGCCCATGGCCTTGATCCGGGGCAGCGCCGCGGAAATGGGGCCGCGGATCGGCACGCCGTGAAGCTGCTTGCCCCGCTTCCCCGGATCGTCGTCAAAAAAGCTCTGGACGGCATAGCGGCTGTTGGGATTGCTGCGGAGCTCATCCAAAAGCCGCTCTCCCGCCCCGCCGGCGCCGATGATGACCACGGGGACCGCCCCGTCCTCTTTCCGGCGGAAGCCCCGGCTGCGGTTCACCCGGTAAAGGAACCGGACTGACAGCATTTCCAGCACCCATACGGCGGCAATGGCGGAAAGCAGCACGAAGGACATGGTGCTCCAGCGCAGCATACGGGCCAGAAACTCATACAGGCCGAAGCCGACCAACGCCGCCGCGATAAGCGTGAGGTACTCCTTGCTCTCCGCGTAGCGCCACAAGCTGTCATAGGTCTTGAACAGCAGCTGAGAGAGCGCGATGCAGCCATACAGCAGCGGCAGATCCATCGTCAGATTTCCTCCGCCAACTATGGTGTAGGGCATATAGCGCACCGCGATCAGATAAAACCCTACCGCGCAGAGAAACAGTGCGGAGTCAGAGAGAAAGAGCAGCGGTTTTCGGAATCGGTTCATGATGTTCTTCTTCTTTCCTTTTGTTCTAATTTCGATCTTGCTTCCGAACCAGCACCCATAGCTTCCATGGGATGCGGTACAGGGAGAACGCAAAGAGAGACCGGAAGTCCCGTTCCCGCAGCGGGACGGTCATTCCGCCGGTGCGGCCAGTATATTCAACACCTGCCAAGCCGCGTCAGACGGCAGCTCAACGGCACTTTTCGCCGCTGTCAGGAATCTCTGGTTGGTCTCCGTGAGGACAACAGGCTCCATACGGCCTTCGTTATACGCATCCATCTGCTCCGCCAGCGCAGTCACACCGCTCAGGAAGGTCTCGATATTCTCCTCCCCCATGGCGGGCAGCACCTCCGTCCGGTAGAACTCCACTTGCAGGTTCCAGCCATCCGGGCTGGAGGCCACCTGGCGGAGTCCCTCCCGGGAGGCGGTGAACAGATCCTCCCACTGTCCCCGTGGGAGATATTCGTACCGGGCAAGGCCGGAGCATGCGGAATAGGTACCGCTGGAGCGGAGATCCCTCACATATTTTTCCGACTGGGATCGGAACTCCTCCAGCTCCCAGATATTTGTGTAGGCCACATAGGTCAGCTTGTTTTCCTCCTGAACGAACACGTCCCGGCGGATGAAGTCCCGCAGCTTATTCATATAGGACACCTGAGAGTAGGGCTCATAGGCCGCCTGTTCCTTCATCACGGAACGGTGCCGCATCAAAAGGCCGCCGAACACGGCCTCGTACACGCAGAAGCACACCAGCAGCGCAGCCCCGGCAAGGCGGGCTACCTTGCGCGCATTCGTATTCTCCTCTCGCAGCAGTGGCCTTGCGTACAGCAAAACCGGCAGCAAAAGCAGCGCGTAAGCAAGGCAGGCAAAGCCCCGGACAGAGAAATTGATCTCCATGAGGCTGTGGCCGTTCATCAGCACCCACACCGCCAGCAGCATAGCGGACAGGCCATCCTTCTCCTTGCGGACGGCGTTCAGCAGCAGCCAACCGGAGCCAAGCAGCAGTGCGGCGAAGCCGATCAAACCAAGGAGGCCCATGTCGCTCATGACCTGCAAAATGTGGTTATGGACGTATTTGGACTCGTAGTAGAAGGGCTGAACGGAGCGGTACAGACCCTCGGAAGATCCGAGACCGTGACCGATCAGGGGACTCTGGGTAAACAGGGTCCACGCGTCCTTGAAGAACTGGACACGCTGCTCCATATTTTTCGTTGTCGCGTCAAAAATGCGGTTCTCTACGGCTTTCGGAATCAAAACGTGCCGCAGGGGAAGCTCTGTCCCATCGGACAGCGCCAGCCGTTCCAGCACAACGCCTTCCCGGCCCTCCACGCCGATGAGCAGATGGCCCGCCAGATCCTCCGGCACCGTGAAAGTCAGGTCTTCACCCGCGGAGCCGTTGGCAAGGAACACCCACTCGCCGGTGATCCGTTCCTCCACAACAAACGCGCCGGCCCGCTCCAGTCCCTCGCCCTCCATGCTGACCGTATACGCGTCGGGTTTTAGAGAGACTTCCCGCACCAGCCGGGTCTGGCCTTCAAAATAGACAGGCCCGGTGACGGTCACGGCGGCGATCCCATAGCCCACGCAGAGTAGCAGCATGACCGCCACTGTACCGAGAGCCAGTTTAGTGTGGCGGGCCGTAACCGCAGCGAGACGGCCCACAAGAAACCGATCCAGCGCGAAGATGAGCGCGCCGCAGAGGAGCATCAGCAGCAGCGTGACCGTTCCGGTCTGATCGTCAAACCGAAGAATCAGGGCAGAGCAGCACAGGGTAGCCGCCGCGCCGCACACAAACAGGAAGAACAGCTTGAGACGCTCCTCCCCCGGAGCCGCCGCCAGCCAGATCACCAGAGCTATCGCGAAGAAGCCGATGGCGCCCCGGCTCAGAGACAGGAAAAAGGGTACGGCGCTGACGCCGCAGAGCAGGGCGGCGCAGAGTTTTTTGGTCACGGTATCCGCCCGGGAGAGCAGATACAGGGCGATGAGCAGAGTCATGGCAAAGAGGCAGGCGGTGACGTTGGCGTCGGCGTAGATGCCGAGGACGCGGCTGCCGGTAACTGCTTCTTCAGCCACAGTATCCAGAGAGTAGCCAAGGCGGCTGGTGAAGGCGTTGTAAAGAGAAAAAACAGCTCCGCCGCAGGCGCCGTCCATGCTGACAACGCCCATAAAGCCGCCAACGGAGGCAAAGCCCCACAGCAGGCCGGGAACGTGCCGCCGGTCAAAGCGGGCCAGCAGAATCATCGCCAGAGAAAAGACCGCGATGAACTTATAAAACTCGGCCACCGCGTAAGAATCGAAGGGCGAATAGATGGCCGCCGCACCGTTCATCACGGCGAAGGCCAGCAGACCGAGGACGGGGACGCAGAACCGGACGCGGAAATTATTCAGCGGTGTTTTCCCAATGCAGAGCACCAGCGCCAGGGCGCACAAAATCAGCGCCATGGTACCGGTCTGCACCGCCATGGCGAAAAAGAGCAGGAGGGTGTAGAGCAACACCATGACGGTGTCCTTCCGGGTCAACGGCTCCCCGGCGGGGCCTCCCTTCTGAGGGGACTGCGCAGCGGGGACGGACTCTATTTTCTCAGCCGGGGACTGGACGGTCTGCTTGGCCAGATCCCCCTGAACCGTTCCGTTTTTTGATCGTTTCGCGCTCAAAGCAAGCTCCTCCTATATTCGTGAACTTACGCTGTTGTCATTCTAATTGATACGGAGGTATTTCTCAACCACCGATGATCGGCAATATTGGAAACCCGCCGCAGGCGGGAGATTTTCAAAATCAGGCGGGGCGAGCCCCGCAAAGACAATTGCAGACGGACACAAGGCCCATTTGACCATATATCGTTTATTATAGTCCTATATACCTGAAAATACAAGCTATTTCAACGGATTTCCCCTCTTTTTGATGAGAAGGGCACAGGGCGAAGCCGGTCGGAAGCTGCCTGCGATACACGTTTTTGCGCAGGGAGCCGAGCGGGCATAAAAAGTCCCCCCGGACCGAAGTCCGGGGGGAACAGACGTAACGTAAACCTTAGGGTCTATATACGTTTAGCGGGAGATATCAGACAGTCGCGGTGTAGGTCGCAAACTGGTCACCGCAGGTAGCAGTGTAGGTCACACCCGCACCCCAAGCGATGGGCAGGGTCACAACAGTGTTACCGTCAGCACCGGTGAACTCATAAGTCCCGATTGCCTTCTCCACACCGCTAACGATCATGGAAACCTTGATCTCGTACTCCTTGCCCTCGGTGGTGCCAGTCACGGTAGCCTTCAGCTTGCTGCCGTCCTTGCCCAGAACCAGGCTGGTGACGGGAGTAGCGGCCGCGCCAGCGTCTTCCTTCTTGCCGTTGTCAGTCTCCTGAACGAACAGGTAGGCGATGTCACCGTCGGCCTTATCCAGCAGAGCGATGACCTTAGCGGTGGCGTCAGACTTGAAGTCCTTCACGTCGTCGACCTTGGTGATGACACCGTCGGTGTCGATCAGGTACATCTTAGCGTCGGAAGCCACGGTGTAACGAGTGGAGGCAGAAGCGGTGGTGTTGCTGTGCAGACCGATGGTGTACTCACCGCTGAGCTTCCAGATACCGGTGGTGTTGTTCTCAACAACATCATAGCCAGTGACCTCGGCGCCGCCAGTGGCGATGGTGCCCTTGTTGTTGTACTTCACGTTCTGGTACACGCGGTTGGTCTCAACGCCAGCGTCCAGAGTGGTGGCGTCATAGCTGACCTTCACAGTGGTGATCTTGCCGTCCACCACAGCGTTGTACACGTAGTAGCTGTTGTTGTCGGAGTCGGTCTTCAGCTTGCTCATGCCTTCCTTACCAGCCAGGAAGGTGATGTCGTTGCGGCCATTGACCACATCGCAGCCAGTGGCGTCGACGAAGACGAAGCCCAGCAGGTTGTTGCCGCGGACATAGTAGACCATCTCAGCCACAGCGCTGTTCTTGGGATCGATGGAGGGAGCGTTCTTGATGCCGGTGTAGGAAGTGTAAGTGGTGCCGGTTCTGTCGGACTCAGCAACCACGAACACGGTCTCGCTGTTGGCATACAGGGTCTTGCCGTTACCGGGGTAGACCTTGGCGTTGCCGTTCTGCATGAAGAAATCAGAGGTGGTGGCGTCGGTCCGCTTGGGAGTCTTGCCGCCGGTCAGAACGCCCTGGGTCGGGATAGCGTTATCGGCGTTGAACATAGAATCGCTGATGGTACCACCGTTGAAGGTGGTGTTGGGAGCCTTGCGCAGGACATACTCGTTGTCACCGTTGGCGCGATAGGTCACAATGTAACCCTTGTAACCGGCGTAGTTGTCGTCGGTGTAGACGGTCTTGACAGAGCCGTCAGCCAGAACCAGCTTCGCACGGTCGAACTTGAAGCCAGTCTGAGAAGAGGCCTCGGCATCCAGAACGAAGGCATAGTCGGTGGGCTTGAACTCAGACTCAGTGACAAAGATCACCAGACCGTTGGCATCGGTGTAGATGGTGTAGGTGTTCTTGGTTCTCATCGTGTTCTCGGCACCGAAATCAAACACGATGTTCTTGGCGTACTTGTACTCCTTGTCAGCCAGGGTCAGGCTCTTGGTGAGGGTGTACTCAGAGACAATGCCCTCGGTGGACTCAGCCTTGACAACAGTCTGGATGGACTTTTCAGCCTGAGAATAGGTGAACAGAACGATGTCGTCCTCAGCGAAAGCGGAGGTGTCGCACTCGAAGTGAGTGGCGTTGCCAGTGTAGCCAGTGTAGTTGGTGCCGTCAACCTTCTTCATCTGAAGCTTGCTATCAACCACAACATAGGGATCGGCAGCCTTGGTCTCCTTAGAGGTGATCTCACCGACATACACGTCAGCAACAACGATGGTGACATGGTTGTCATCCTCGTTATAGTAGACCTCAACGATGGAGCCATCGCCCACCAGACCGTCATTAGCAGAGGAAGAGGAGATCTTACGATCGTTGTTCTTGGAAACAACAACGTCGGTCGCCTCGACACCGTTGACGATCACGGTGGCGTGCTCGTCCTTCTGGGTCATGCCCAGATCGGAGTAGATGTTGCCCAGCTTGACGTTCTTGTAGTAGGTCTGGTTGGCCTTATCAGCATAGGTGCCGATCTTGTCGCCCTTGTTGGTCCACTTGGTAGCGGGACGGCCCATATCATCGGTGGTCTCGGCCTTGACCAGCTTGTTGAAGTACTCCTCAGCGAACTGGACATAGCCGTCGCCGCCCTTCTTGCCGTCGATGTTGCCATCGTTGATGGCAGAACTGCCCCAACGCTTGGACTTAGCGTCGGAGGTGTCCTTGATGGTGATGTTGCCGACGATGACGGTGGAGTTCTTCTCGTACTCGACCATGTCAGCCTGCAGCATGTTGAAGGCATACAGGCAGGCCTCTTCACGGGTGACAGCCTTGACGCCGTTGAAGTCGCCGGACAGGCCGTCAGCCAGGCCAGCGTTCAGAGCGCGCTTGCCGACAGCGATGGACCAGTTGGGGCCGGTGTAACCCTCGCGGGAAGCATCATAGCCCAGAGCGCCCAGCAGCATCTTCATGAACGCATAGCCGGTCAGGGAGTTGGCGGGCTTGAAGGTGCCGTCAGCATAGCCGGAGATGATGCCGGCCTTCTGGCAGTAAGCGATGTAGCCAGCGAAAGTGTTGTTGGTGGGAACGTCCTTGTAGGGAGCGGCATCAGCCACCAGAGCGCCAGCGGTGGTGGGGCCAAGGATCAGGTTGCAGATGATCTTGGCGGCAGCGCCACGGGTCAGGGTGGCGGTGGGACGGAAGTCACCTTCGGCATAACCGGAGATGACATTCACGGCGGACATCACGTCGACAGCTTCTTTGTACTGGATCTTGGTGCTGTCGCTGAAGTCCTTAGCACCGGCAGAGACGGTGACCAGAGACATGGTCATCACCAGAGCCAGTACCAGAGAAAGGAACTTCTTCATGGGGTTTCCTCCTTTTGAAATTCTCCCTTTGCGGGAGTTTGTTTTTGCAAGTCCGGCTTTCGCGTTCCGCCCCGATTTACATATCGTGGCTAGCCTACCCAATATCTGAATCGGGACTTGGGGCTATAACCCTTCTTGCAGGATATACTTTAGCACGGCCTTTTTCGACTGTAAATAGGTTTTGGGGTTCTGTAACAAAACCGTAATGAGAATGGCTGTTTTGCGAAAAGATAGCGGTGAATTGTGGCAGAAGCGTGACGTTATGGGGTGTTTTCCGGCAGTCTGTAACGTTTACCGGTCAGCACCAGCTCTCCCCTGTCCACCATTCCTTTTAATATATGTGTGGCCTGTTTGGGGTCGATTTTCAGCTGCTCCGCAAGGGCCTGACGGCCCGCCGTGCCCTCCTTTTGGAGGTAGGCCCGGAGAATGGGGAGGTAATCCGCCTCCGCCACGGTGTTTCCGGCGGGGTAGTAGCGCACGCCCACGCGGGTAAGCCGCCCCGCCTTGCTCAGGCGGTTCAGGTGCTCCCACGCCGCTCCGGGAGAAACATGGAGCAGAGATGCCGCCGTGTCCCGGAGGAGGTAGCCCTGTTCCTCCGCGGCACGGAGAAGCACTTCCTCCATCTGCTTGTTGTGGGCCCAGACGGAGAGAGACCGGAGGGAGAAGCCCTCCAAGCCGCCCCGAATCATGGCGGTGCGGCACAGGACGGACAGGCGGGACTGGTCGATGGGGTTGCCGGTGGCGGGGGCGATGAACACGCGCTTGGTGGGGGCGTCCTTCTGCCGTGCCCGGACATCGGACAAAAGACGTTGTGTCCGGGCGCCCATGTCAATGTCGTGGTCGGGAAAGCGGATCAGGCCGGTTTGCAGGTCGATCTGATCCCACGTCAGGGCGAGGATCTCCCCCGGCTGCATTTGAAGCTTCCAGCACATCCAGATGGCAAGGCCCGCGGTGGAGCTGCCCTCCTGCTGGACGATGCGCCAAAGGCTGTATTCCGTATCGTCGCCGCCGGTCTGCGGAACGTCCGGCTGGGGGGCGTCCTCCCAGAGGGCGGCGGGGAAAATGCCCCGGAGACTGCCCACCGCCATGCCGCTGACACGGGCGGCACAGGCCCAGCCGTTAGATTTGATCTGGCGGACGATCCAGTCCCGGCGGAGATCTTTCAGGGAGACGTCCTGCCCCTCGCTGTCCAATGCGGTCTTCGCCAGACGGGAGACGTTTTCCGGCGTCATGGGCTTTTTGCCCCGGTCCGCGATGAGGACACGGTCGGACAGCTTGCGATACCGGGCATAGCGCTCCCGGAGGCAGTCTGCCACGGAGGGCTCCAGGGGGACGGTGCGGTCCGGGAGCAGGATGCTGCCGCCGTCAAAGTCCACCTGATTCCAGGTGAGTTCGTTGAGTTCCTTGCGGCTCAGGCCCTCCTGCCACGCAAGGCGGAGGATGACGCCCTCCGGGCTGTATGGGTGACGGGCGAGGATGCGGGACATGGCCGCTTCGTCCGGTCGTTTCAGTTCTTCTGCTGGCATGGATACCTCCTGTTGCGCCGAAGAAAATCGGCGTGAGTCTCACGTGAGTTTTGTCCGAAATCAGCCCTCCATAAAGCAGGAGAAGGCCGGGTAGTAGCGGAGGGAAATGGGCTGGCCTAAGGCTGCGGAGCGGTTTTTGAGGATCTTTAATTCCAATTCCCGGGGGTCTTTCCTCTTTTCCTCGTCGATCTGGAAGCCGGGACGGCCCGCGCCCCGGGCCTGCAGGCCCAGCAGCACGTCGGCGGAGTAGTCGATGCCGCCGGATTCCTTGAAGGCGTTCATGGAGACCTCAAGGTTGTAGTTCTCCCGGTTGAAGGAGGAGATGGCGAACACGGTCAGTTCGTACTGCCGGGACATTTTTTTCAGGGCGCAGACGATGCGGTCGAGGTTCTGCTTGTCGGTGAAGTGGACGTCCACCGGGGCGATGATCTGGAGGTAGTCGATGAGGACCACCGGCTTTTCGCCGGTCTCCGCGATGTGGCGGGCCACCTCGCTCTGGATGTAGTCGAGGCCGGTCTCGTGGTCGCCCTCCCGGAAGTAGATGTGTCCGGCGTAGGCGGCGTAGGCGTCCCGGGCGGCGTCCAAGTGGGCCTTTTCTTGGGTGGTGTACTGGCTCCAGCGCCGGCCATCCAGCACACCGCGGGAGGTCTTGGCCATGCGCCGCCGGGCGGAGGTGTCCAGCAGGAAGCTCTCCCGGGAGATGGAGCGGGCCATCAGCTCCCACGCCATCATTTCAAGGGAGAACACCAGCACGTCCCTCCCCTGCTGGGCCAGCTGGTCCGCCATCTGCATACAGAAAGCGGTCTTGCCGAGAGAACTGACCGCGCCGATGACGTAAAGGCCGTCGTATAAGCCGCCGTCCAGGGCCTCGTCAATCTTGGGAAAGCCGGTTTTCAGGGGCGGGCGGGCGGCCTGCTTCCGGATGTAGGCGAGGAAGTCCTCCATCCGGCCTGCCGCCGAGGTCTCCCTGTAGGGGGGCGGCTGGCTGGCCGCCCAGTCGGCGGCGCACTGGGCGAGGAAGCGGGCGGTCTCGTCCCGATCGTGGCAGAGGGATTCGTTGAGATCCTTGCCGTAGGGCACGGGAGGACAGCGGTAGAGCCACGGAAATTCTGCCGTCAGCGCGGCGGCCCATGTCTCCCCTGCCGGATCGCTGTCCGTCAGCAGGAGGATGGGGGCGGGCTTGGGCAGGGTGCGCAGGAGGGCGGCAGCCTTCTCCCGGTTGCCGGAGCCGTTGAGGGCGGCGGCATGATAGCCCAATTCCTCGGCGGAGAGGGCGTCGAAGGTGCCTTCAAGGAGGAAGATGACGTCCCCCTCCCCTGCCCCAGTCAGCAGCTCCGGCTGGAACAGCGGCGAGGGACGACCCTTTTCGTTGAGGTAGCGTTTTTCGGAGACGGCCCGGCGGACGCAGCGGCCATCCTCACAGGGAAGCACCACGCAGTCATGCTGGGGATCGTAGCCTAAGCGGAAGCGGGTGACGGTGTCCGCCAACAATCCCCGCTGGGTGAAGTAAGGGGTCTCCTCCCGGTGGGTGAAGCAGTCCGAGAGATAGGAGGAAGAAAGAGGTTCTGCGCTGAAAAAAGACGGGGCGCAGCCCCCAGATCCTCCCCCCTCCCCCCCGTCAGGAGCGGCCCGCTCCGCGGGACGGTTCGTTATGTGGGAGGGTTCGGCAGCGCTGAAGGAAACGGAACGCCTTGCGGAGCCGTCCCCGTACCGTTCGCTGGCAAGGGAAAGGGCGTCCGCCGGAGAGGAAAGGTTGTTGTCGAGGGCGAGGAGGTCAAAGAGGTCGTAGTCCGCCCCGCAGGCAAAGCAGTGGACTTTGTTGCGCTTGGGGTCGAAGCCCATGGAGGGGTCCCGGTCAAGGTGGGACGGGTTCAGACAGCGGAACCGCTTGCGGGGGGCGATGCCCCGGTCGTAGAGGTAGTCGATGATCCGGGGACGGAGAGAGTCGAAGGTGTCGGGCATGGAACGTCTCCTTTCTGGGTCTGATCAGGAGTATTGTAGCATACCGCCCCGGAGACCGGCGAAGCGGTCCGGGGCAGTAGTATATCATAGTATATCTATAAGGGAGAAGGGGAGGGAAAAAGTGATTTGAGAGAAAGTTTGAAAAATCTTGAAGAAGATTACAAATGCTTTGAGAATTTTGGTATAAAAGTGAACGAAAATGGGAAAAATGGGAGGGGCGGAGAGGCGAAAATTGCACGGGGGCAGGTTGGGAACTGCACGGGTCGAAGTCGGCGCTGCACGGGGGCAAGTTGGAATCGGACAAGGGATTTGGGGGGATTGTGGACGGTTTTCTCCACGGAGAGGGCGTTTTGCGGCGGTTTTTCAGGGAAATCGGCCTGAAAAGAGGTTCCCTGTGGAGAAGTGGGCGGCGGTTTCTGCACAATGGCCCGGAACGGGCGGTTTTTCGGAGGGGAGTTCAGACGTGGTTTCGTGCAGGCCGACCCGGTCAGTCTTCGGCCTTCGGCGCTTTTTTGTGGGAGGTCTTGCCTTTCAGCTGCTTGGCCGCCCGGGTCTTGTCCAGCTTCTGGAGGTAGTCCCAGAGGGTCTGGTCGATGCCTACGTTCATGCGGCCCGCCAGAAAGGTGTTGATGTCATCATAGTCGAAGTCCATATGGATGGAGCCGTTGGAGATGCTCTCGATCTCCTCCACCGCCTTGTTGAAGGGGCGGATGATGGCCTCGTCATAGTTGCGGTTCTTGACCTCATCCTTGGTGGGCAGGCCGATGTAGTGGATGATGTCGTCGATCTTGATGCGGAAGGAGCCGTTTTCGTCGATGGGCGCTTTTCTGGCCCGGTAGAACAGGTAGAAAGCCAGACGGTAGCTGTTTTCCGAAAGGTGGCCCATCCAGTCCGGGATCAGCTGGTAATACTGGGTCAGGAAGTGGCGCACGTTCTCCGCGAAGGAGATATGCACCTCGCCGGTGTACTTTTTGATGTAGGCTTCCGTGGCGAGATGGGTGATGTAGAAGGATTCAAAGTACTTTTTGAAGGATTCAGCGGTGATCTTCATGCCGGTGATGGCCTGCATGTCTTTTTTCAGCTGGCGGTAGGCGGCGTCCCGGCTTTTCAGGCCCGCCCACGCCATGTATTCCTCGATGGAGAAGGTGGCGGTGTTGTTCCGCCAGTTGTCGGCGTTGCCCCGCATCAGGGTGTAGATCAGCAGGCGGTGGGCCGTCCAGCTGAGGTTTTTCGTGTAGGCTTCTACCGCTTCGAAGATGAGGGTCATCTCGTAATCCTTGTTGCGGTAGCGGATGTTTTGGTTGCCGTAGGCGTCCGGCTGATCGTAGGTGACGGTGATGCCGTTGGACGCCGGGTGGAATTCCCTTCCCCGCTTCATGTTGGCCCACACGCCGCAGATGAAGTAGGTGGCGGGGCTGTTGCCCAGAACGTCATATTCCTGCACCCGCTCCGCCACCGTGGTCTCGAAGATGTCCAGCAGCGTGGAGGCGAAGGCCACGCTCTCCGGCGCGGCTTCCGCGATGACGGCGGACACGGCTTCCGGATCGGAGAGGGCGCGGGTTTGCAGGTAGGTGTCCATAATGGGGTAGATGTCGGAGAAGTCGTAGGTGTTCAGCTGGTTGCGGAATTTGCGGGGGTTTTCCTGCTCAAGGGGCTTGAGCTTGCGGTAGACGGACAGCATTTCCTGAAACTGCTCCGTTTCCAGAAAACGCAGCGGCTCGTCCCGGAGCTGATCCATGGGCGCGGGATCCTGAGGCATGGCAAGGCCCTCCTTTGAAAAAGAGTGTTTTTTCGAGAATAGTTTAGCATAAAAGGGGGAAAAAGCAAAGAAAAAGTTCGTTTGTTACAAAAATGTAAAGAAAAGGAAGGGCGGTGGCTGCTCCCATGCTCCGTGCGGGGCGAACGACAGGGCGATGCGCGGACAAAACTCACGTGAGTTTTGTCCGCGTGAGTCTTGAGACTGTTGATAAAGCGGTAGATTTTCCGAGACGGTAAGGTAGGGCAGCCGTTAGCGGCTGTGCCACTTTACGGATGCCGCATCCCTTGCGGGTGAAGGGTGTGTGCGGGACTGCGCCCGCAGGCGCGTTTCGGAGCGTAACCGCCGCAAGGCGGCTCTTAGCGCGGAGATAACCCAAGAAGGGGAAGCAGGCGAAGCGCCGCCGGGGGCGGATGAAGCGAGCCTGTTTCGAGGATGGCCCCCGGTTTTCGGGCGCAAAGCGCACGGAAACCGGGGGGGCCGACGGTGTATTCCTACTCCATGCGGGGCGAAAAGACTTTTTCGATACGCTGAGTTTAAGTGCGGGTACCGTTGATGATCTTGCGGATCTGCCGCTCGCTGAGACGGAACTGGGCAGCCAAAGCACGGTAGTTGCAGCCGTTGAACCGGGCCCGGATGTCCCGGTCACGGGCGTTGCGCTCTAAGGATTCCCGCTTGGGGATGTACAGGCTCTGTCCGCCGCACAGCAGCGTCAGCCGGGTGAAGGCTTCAAGGCCGATGGCCTCGGCAATGTCCCGGTATTCCTCGGGAATGTCGCTCATGGGGACGGGCCGGGCGGTGTTTAAGTAAGGAATGGTCATAGATGGCTCCTTTCGTTCGTAAAAAAATTGGACAAGTCTCACGTGAGTTTTTTACAGGTGCAGGCCGGACAGGTTCGCCGTCCGGGACTGCTTGCGGGCCAGCGTACGGGCGCCTTCCAAGGCGTCCGGGCCGTCATCGTGAGCGCCCAGGGGAAACTGGGAAAGCTGCTGCAAAAGCAGCGTCTGATCCCGGCGAAAGAGGATGTAGCCGTTTTTCACGTCCGGCTGTAACGTCTCCACCCGCATGGTCTTATCCTCCGTGGAGCGGACGCCCTGAATGGGCAGATACAGGCCCTGGCGGGCGGATTCCCGGGCAAGCTGCTCCTTTAAGAACCACTGGAACTGGTTGGTCTCCGCGCCGAAAAGGGCGTAGCCCCGGCCGGTCTCCCGGCGGAGCAGGCGCTCCTTTTCCAGAATGTCGACGATGATCTTGTCCGGGTGGCGGCGCTGAATGTCTGCGTCCCAGACGTAGGCAAGGCCCGTGTTCCGATCCACCGCCAGCGTGACGATGGCGGAATAGTCGCTGGAGGCGGTGCGGCCCAGAGAGGGGTCGCAGTAGCCGTAAAACCGGAAGCCGGCGGCGCGGAAGTCCACCTCGGCGGGGTTGTAGTACCGGAACCACTGGGCGGAGAACAGACAGGCGGCGGGGTCGATGGGCTGGTTCTGCATTTCCGAGTTGAAGGCCGCGTCCCCCTCCGTCAGCCGCATGAGCCGCAGGTCGTAGTAGCTGAGTTTTTCCGGCCAGAGGACTTTTGCGCCTGCCAGCATTTCCTTGCGGTGCTTGAAATAGAAGGCGTGGGCGGTTTTTTCCCGGTGGGGGTCGGCGAGATCCGAGGCGAGGCGCTCCCAGTCCGTCCACAAGGGGGAGGTGGCGTCGGACAGAACGGCCCGGTATTTCCGGCTCTGGAAGCCGGGGTTTTCCAACAGGCCCGCCAGAAGGGAATCGTGGTGCAGGATGGTGCCGATGACGAGGATGTCCGTGTAGCTGTCTCCGGACTTGCAGACCGCCTTCCAGAACCAGTCGGCGGTTTTCTGCCGCTGCTCCGCCGTGCGGACGCCCTCGTCGTTTTCGATGTCGTCGCAGAGGATGAGATCCGGGCGGCGCTCGTAGTTGCGCCGTCCCCGCAGCTTTTGGCCGCTGCCTACGGCGTCAATCCGACAGCCGTTGGAAAGCAGGATGGAGCCGGTCTTCCACGTTTTGCCCGGCTGCTCGCCGAAGTCCGCTAAGATGCGCTCGTTGGTTTCCAATTCGTTTTTGATGGCGTCCAGAAAGCTGACCGCCTGGGCCTCGGTGTCCGAGACCAGCAGGATGTAGCGCTTGTAGCCGAACAGGGCGGCGTGGAGGACATTTTGCAGGCTCATCACGGTGCTTTTGGCGTGGCCCCGGGGGGCGGCGATGGCGCTGCGGGTGCCCTTTTCCGTCAGCATGGCGGCGCAGTCCGAGACCGGGTCACGATTTTTCATCACCCGGCGGCGCCACAGGGCGGACAGCTGGCGGTGAAAGGGGGGCGAGCGGCGGGTGAAGTAGTGCGAGAGGTAGTAGCTGCCGAACTCCGTTGGGTCCCGGGCCGCTTTCCGAAATGTTTCCGTGGTCAACAAGAGAACATGACTCCTTTCATAGATTTAGGAGCACCGTACCACCGGAGGGGGGATGGACGCTTGTGAAGGAGTTCCCTGGAAAAGCCGTTCTGTCCATGGCGGCTCGGGGCGGTTTGTTGCATGGGGAAGTACATCAGACAGGAAAAAATTTTTTTCAGCGGAGGGCGGGACGAGGGAACGGATGGGCGGAAACCCTGTCATTGCAAGGGATACAGGGTTCGGCGGCGCAAAGAGGGGCGGTTCAAAATGGCGGCGGCGTGTTGGGGCGGGCAGATTGCAGTTGCGAAACGGATGGATTTATGTTAACCTAAGAAACAAGACTTTCCGAGCGAAGCGGGGCGGCGTTCTGGCGGGGCCGTGGACTTTTTTATGGGCGGCATGGCCGGGTTCGTGAGGAAGGGGCGTAAAAAAAAGACACGCGCCGAAAATCGGCGCGGGATGGGACATACATGATTTTTGGCGAGAGCGTATTGGGAAAGCTGGCGATGACGTTTTTGATGGCTATGGTTCCGGTGGTGGAGCTGCGGGGGGCCATTCCGCTGGGGGTGGCCGCCGGACTGCCGCCTGCCGTGGCCGCCGTCACGGCGATGGCGGGAAATCTAACACCGGTGCCCTGCATTTTGCTGCTGCTGCGGCGGGTGTTCGCCCTGATGCGGAAAAGCGCGTGGCTGGGGCCGAAGGTGGATCGTCTGGAGCGGCGGGCGCATTTGAAAGGGCGGAAGGTGCGGAAGTACCGGACGCTGGGACTGGTGCTGTTGGTGGCCATCCCCCTGCCGGGGACCGGTGCGTGGACCGGGGCGCTGGTGGCGGACGTGCTGGATATTCGCATGCGCACCGCTCTGCCGGCCATCGCCGCCGGGGTCGTCATCGCCGGGTGCATCACCACGGCTGTGACCTGCGGCGTGGCGGGGCTGATGTGATGGGCGGCGCAAAGATGAATTATCAGGAACAGTTACCATTAAAATTGATTACGGTAAAAAGGAATCTTCTTCCGGGGACGGGGGGAGATTCCTTTTTTGCGGAGGGGGGATGTGAGCGAGTGGTCCAAGCGGGGACGTATTTTGGGGGAGCGGATGGGAGGGTTACGAGGGGATGGACGGGGAGATCGTGAGGGATATGGAGACGAATGGAGCGTCGCGCTTTTGGGAAACGGTTCCCGAGGCGGGGCGTTTTTTTTGCGCTATTGTGGGGTTATAGGGTCTGAAAGCCCCAGAATTTGAATACCGGAGGTATAATTATGGCATTTGATTACGCAAAGGCATACCAGCAGTTCATCGACGAGGAGTTTGCGGCGGCCTCCGCTACCGCGTGGATGATCCCCGAGGCGGGGAAGGTCCGCTTCACGGGAGGCCGGGACATTGAGATCTCCACCCTGTCCACCACGGGTCTGGGCAACTATGACGCGGGCAAGGCCGACGGCTCCGCTTACCCTCAGGGCACCGTGACCAACAGCTGGAAAAGCTACACCCTGTCCATGGACCGCGGCGTGAAGTTCTCTCTGGACCGCACCGACCCCAACGACACCGGTTTTCTGGTCACCGCCGAGAACGTCATCCGTGAGTTCGCCCGCAACGCCCTGGTGAAGGAGCAGGACACTTACCGCATCCACCGCTTGTACGAGCTGGCCAACGGCGACGCGGCCCACAATACCACCCACATCGTCTCCGCCGCTCTGACCAAGACCAACGCCATCGCCACCGTCAGCGGCCTGTTGCAGACCGTCCGTGACGATGCGGAGGAGATGGACGGCTATGTGGCTCTCATCAGCCACAAGCACAAGACCGCCTTTTTGGAGGCCGCCAACGGCACCTATCACGACATTTCCTTCGGCAACGCCGTGTCCATCAACGGCGTGACCTACGAGAACGTGATGATGCTGGACGATCTGCCCTGCGTGTTCGTGCCCCAGAGCCGCATGAAAACCGTTATCACCGTCCAGAGCGGCGACAGCGATCAGGGCGGCATCGTGGCGGGGGAGAACGCCAAGGACATCGCCTGTCTCATCACCCACTGCGAGACGCCGCTGGCCGTGAGCAAGCTGGACGCCATCAAGCAGTTCGGCCCTCAGGAGAACCAGCTGTTTGACGGCACTTCCATTCAGGCCCGCTATCTCTACGATCTGTTCGTGCCCGGCAAGCGTCTGGCATCCATCGGCGCTGTGGTGGCTCCCTGATGAGCGGCGCGGACAAGGCGGCCGCCATTCGGGAGAAGGCGGAGCGTCTGGCGGGCCGCAGTCTCGGTGAGAACGGGGACGCGCTGACGGAAATGGCCATGGAGCGGGCCTGCGCGTGGTGCGGACGGGAGGACATCCCGGAGGCCATGGAGCAGGCCGTGGCTGCGCTACTCCTCGACATGGAGGGCCGGGAGGCCGCCGTGAAGAGCGTCACCCGGGGCGACACCGCCGTGACCTACGCCGTCTCCGACGGGCAGTCCGCCGCACTGGCGGGGCTGGCCCCATGGCGCAGGCTGGGGCGGCTGAAGGAGGGGTGAACCGTGACGGACAAAGCCTTGGCGGACATTCTCGCCCGGACATATGGCCACCGTGTCACGGCGTTCCGTCCGCTGGCGGAGGGGGAGGAGCGGCTCTGCGAGGCCGTGCCCTGCGCCCTGAGCCGCTCAGAGCACACCAACGCCCCCATGCCGCCGCCCCTTTCCGCCGCTTGGCCGGAGGCGCTGTACCGGCTGACGTTGTACACCCGCCCGGAGCTGGCCTTTCGGCTGGGCGACCGGGTGGAGGTGACGGACGAGGGGGGAAGCGTCTGGATGGGGCGCGCCTCCGACAGCTTTCGGTATGACAGCCATTGCGTAACAGTGGTGGAGATCAGTCATGTGGGGGCCCCCGGCGGAACCCAGCAAAGCGGTTCCGCTGGGGAGAGGAGGAGCAGCGAAATGAGTGAGCTTTCGGCGGCAGCCGGAAGCGAGGGATATGCAGCTTGCTCCGACGATGGACAAGTCTCACGTGAGACAGGAAAGGAGGGGCAGGCGTGAAGGCTGTTCAGGACAGCGTGGCAGCGTATTTGCAGGCGCGCACAGGCGTCCGCACCGTGGCGGACCGGACGAGAGTGCGGGGGGAATACCCCCTGCTGGCGGTATCCGTCCGGGAGGACGGGACGGTGCTGGTGGACGGCGGACGGCAGGCGGAGCACACCTATCGGGTGACGGTCTCCGCCGTATCCGACCGGGAGCGGGACGGGAACACCGCCCTGCTTTCCTCCCTGACGCCCATTTTGCTCCGGGGCGTTCCCATGGGGGAGCGGACGCTGCATCCCTTGGAATTGAAAACCGAGGGGGAGACGCTGACGTTCACGGTGGAGCTGTGCGTACCGCTGCCCCGGCCGGAAAAGCCCGGCATGGAGCCGCCGGGACGCATGGCGACCCTCAATTTGGACATTTAACAAGGAAATCTTTGAAATTTGGAGGTATTTATGGGTCTTCCTGAAATTTTTATCAGCTTTCAGACGGCGGCTGTGTCCGCCATCACCCGTTCTGCCCGGGGCGTGCTGGCGGTGGCGGTGAAGGACGCCACCGCGGGCGGCGCGGCAGAGGCCGCGTACAAAAGTCTGGCGGAGGTGCCGGAGGACAAGTTCTCCCCTGAGAACTACCGTCTGCTGAAGCTGGCGTTTTTAGCCGCGCCCACCAAGGTCTGGGTGCTGCGTGTGGGCGAGGAGGCGGAGAAAACCTATCAGGCGTTGGAGCGTCTGCGCTTTGACTGGCTGGCCGCCCCCGGTCTGGAAGACGCGCGGGTGATGTCCTTTATCAAGACCCTCCGCAACGGCGGGCGGGGCGTGAAGGCCGTGGTGGCCAACGCCACGGCCCCCGACTGCGAGGGCATCGTGAACCTGTGCGTGTCCGGCCTGACGCTGGAGGACGGCGCGATGGAGGCAAAGGATTACGCCGTCCGTGTGGCGGCGCTGCTGGCGGCGCTGCCCCTGACCCGCTCCGCCACCTACGTCAATTTGCCGGAGGTGGTGGGCTGCGACGCGCTGGCCGAGCCGGACGCGGACGTGGACGCAGGCAAGCTCATCATCGTCCCCGGCCGGGATGGCTACCGTCTGGGCCGCGCGGTGAACTCCCTGACCACGTTGACCCCGGACAAGGCCGCGCCTTTCCAGAAGATCAAGATCGTGGAGGGCATCGACCTGATCCGCGGGGACATTGCCAAGGCCTTCGAGAGCGGCTATGTGGGCAAGGTGCTCAACGATTACGACAACAAGCTGCTGCTGGTGACGGCCATCAACGCCTATCTCAAGGGGTTGGAGGGGGATGTGCTGGACAAGACCGCCGACAACCGGTGCTTTGTGTCTCTGTCCGGGCAGAGAAGCTATCTGGAAAGCAGAGGGACCGACACCTCCGAGATGAAGGACACCGACATTCTGAAGGCCAACACCGGCAGTCAGGTGTTTTTAGAGGCCAAGCTGACCTTCTGCGACGCCATGGAGGATCTGGCGCTGGTCATCTCCATGTAACCACCGGACGAACGTGAAATGAGGAGGAACGTATGAGTAATTTACAGGCAAACCGCACCCTCTCCGGCTCCTTTGCCGAGGTCTGGGTGGACGGCGCACGCATCGCCGAGCTATCCCAGCTGACGCTGACTGTCAAGGTCCAGCGGGAGAAAGTCCAGTTCGGCATGGACGTGGATTCCAAGATCACCGGCTACGCCGGAGAGGGCACCATGACCCTCAAGCAGGTCTACACCCGGTTCTACGAGGTGCTGGAACAGGCCAAGCGGGGCCTTGACAAGCGGTGTACCATCACCACCGCCCTGAAAGACCCGGACGCCGCCGACGGCGGCGAGGAGCGGTACAGCATCGACAACGTGGCGTTTACCGAGCTGCCCTTCATGAATTACAAGATGGGCGAGGTGAACCAGCAGAAGCTGCCCTTTACCTTCCGGCCCTCCGATCTGGTGTGCCTGGACAGCATCCGGGCCGCTGACTGATGGCGCTGGCGGACGTCCTGCGGGAGCGCGTCTCCCGCAGGGGCCGCACCGCTGAGGTGGCATGCGGCCTGCTGGGGACGGTGACGGTGGAGGCCCTGCCGCCCAGAGAGTGCGCCGCCCTCGGACTGCGGGACGGCGGACGGGCGCTGCTTTACGCCGCCTGCCGGGACTTGCAGACCGCCGGGGAGACACTGCGCCGGGAGGGGCGGCTGTTCACCCCTGCCGAGGTGACGGCCTATGTGTCCGACGAAGAGGCGGCAGCCGCCGCACGGACCGTTCTGGCGCTCAGCGGCGTGACAGCGGACGGAGACGGCGCATCGACAAAAAGCGCGGAAGTCCGACTTGGTGACGTGCAGAAGGACGGGGCGCATTTGGCGGTCGAAGCGCCGTCCGAGGAGGAAATCCGACTTGACGGCGTGCAGGAAAACGAGGAAGTCCGACTTAGTGACGTGCGGAAAAAAGCGGTTCAAAAGGCGGAAATCCGACTTGAGGACGTGCGGAACAATGGGCCTCATTTTGCAGTAAAAGCGCCGGTTGCGGGGGAATTCCGACTTGCTGGCGTGCAGGAAAACACGGAAGTCCGACATGAGGACGTGCGGAAAAAGGCGGGTCAAAAGGCGGAAATCCGACTTGGCGGCGTGCGGAAACCGGACGGCACGGCAGAAGATGGACAAGTCTCACATGAGTTTTTCGGCGGGGACGGTTCAGACCGGACAGACCCTATCTTGGGTGGTGTTTCCGATTTTGTACCACAAAATCTTGCGTTGTCCGAGGAAAATGACCGGTTTTCAGCACCTTTGGAACTGTCCGGGAACACTGAGGAAGTGTCCGGGCAAGGGTCGAATCCGCACGAAAAGAGGTCGGAAGTCGGAGAAGCGGTGCACGAAACGAAGTCGGAATTGACGGCAGAGAGACGGCGTGGTCTGCACGAAAACAAGTCGGAAGCCGGAGAACTGGTGCACGAAACGAAGTCGGAATCTGCGGCGGAGAGACGGGATGGCTTGCACGAAAGCAGGTCGGAAGTCGAGGAAACGGTGCACGAAACGAAGTCGGATTTGACGGCAGAAAGACGGCGTGGTCTGCACGAAACTGAGTCGGAAGCCGGGGAAACGGTGCACGAAACGAAGTCGGAATTGACGGCGATGAGACGGGAGGACTTGCACGAAAACAAGTCGGAAGCCGGAGAAGCGCTGCACGAAACGAAGTCGGAATCGGTGGAGCGGTTCGCCGAGGGACTGCTGGAGGGCCTGCGCCGTGCCGCCGCTGTGAGATAGGGGGTTTTCTATGAACACCAGAACCGTTTTGCTTTGGCACAACAACGGTGAGGAGCGTATCTACTTTACAGTCAATCCCGCCCGGCTCACCGTCACCCGGCCCAATGAGAACCGGGTGCGGAGCCTTGCCATGGGTGGGACTGTGAATATCTGGGGCGGCCGGGGTCTGCGGGAGGTCAGGCTGACCACGTTCCTCCCCAGCGCCTACTCGCCTTTTTTTGACGGAAAGGAGCCGGAGAGCATTCTCGCCATGCTGAAAAGCTGGCAGGATTCCGGAGATCCGGTGCGGCTCATCATCTCCGGCAGCGACATCAACGACGCGTTCCTCATCGAGGACGTGTCCGAGACGCTGGCGGAGGGGGACAGGGACGTGGGGCTGACTGTGACACTGCGGGAGTATAAATTCAAGTCGGCGCTGGCGGCTCTGGCCGGGGGGAGCGGCGGGAGCGGCTCCGCCCCTGTCCGCAAGCGGACGGATGAGCGGGTCACGCCTCAGACCTACACCGTCAAAAAGGGGGACACCCTTTGGGACATCGCCTGCCGCTTTTACGGCGACGGGACGAAGTGGGGGCGCATCGCCGCCAAAAACGGCGTGACGAACCCTCGGAAACTGCAAATCGGAAAGGTGCTGACGCTGTGAAACTGCTGATCGGACAACAGATGGTCATGCCCGCGCTGGAATCGGTACGGCTGGGCAAGACCCGGAACGAGGCGGCGGCGTGTCTCACCGCCACGGTGCTCATCGCCCCGGCGGATACCTACTTTTTGAAGCTGTCCGTGGCGGTGGGGGACGTGGTGCGGCTGCTGGATGACGGCGGGAAGGAGATCTTCCTCGGCAGCGTCCATGAACTTGACCGAACGCCGGAGGCCGTGACCCTGACGGCCTATGACCGGGGGGTATATCTGACCCGGAACGAGCTGTACGGCGTGTACGCCGGGACGGGACGGCGGATCGCCGGGAAGATCGCCGGGGAACTGGGCGTTCCGCTGGGGGCCGTGGAGGACGACGGCCTTTACCGCACCATCGTCACCGGGCCGGGGGAGTCCGCGTTCTCCATCCTGCGCAGAGCCGTGGGGGAGGGGCGGGAGATCGCCGTCCGGGACGGGGCGCTGACCGTGACGAAGGGGGGCGGCGGGGCCGTTCCCCTGCCGCCGGAGCGGGTGCTGGAGGTTTCCGGGCGGGCGTCCATGGGAAACATGGTGAACCGGGCCGTGGTGACGGGCCGGAACGGGCGCGTTCTCGCCGCCGCCCAGAATACCGGGGACATCACCGCCTGCGGGCGGTTCCAGCGGGTGATGGGAAAGAGCGGCGACCCGCAGGCGCAGGCTAAGGCCGCGCTGCGGCGGCGCAGCCTGTCCGCAAGGGTGACGGTGCTGGGGGATCTGTCCCTTCGGTGCGGCGGGCGGGTGGAGGCCCACCGGCCCCAATGGGGGTTGGAGGGGGTCTATGACATCACCGCCCACGAGCATCGCTGGGAAAAGGGCGTGTTTACCACGTCGCTGAGTTTGGAGGGAGTTGAGGCATGAACGTTTACAGTGAACTGCTGGAACTGCTGACGCCGGAGCGGAAGGACGCCCCGGCGGGGCTGTTCGGCACGCTGACGGCGGTTTCGCCGCTGACCGTTACCGTCCGGGGGACGGCGCTGACCGAGGGGCTGTTTTATCTCCAAGGGACGGTGTTCCTTGAGGAGGACATCGGTAAGGAACTGGCGCTGCTGTCCTGCGAGGAGGGCTTTTGGATCCTCGGCTTTGTGGGAGGTGGGGGCGCATGATCTTTCCCGATTGGGGCACAGCCCCCGACACCGCGCCGGAGGAGGCGCTGCCGCTGTTCCGGGAGTGGGCCGTGGACTGGGAGAACGAGAGCTTTGCCCTGCGCCGGGGAGAGCCGTATTTAGTCAGCGGGGACGAGGCGCTGAAGATCTGGGCGGCACGGGCGCTGCGGCCGGAAAGCCAGCGGTTCCGCTATACCGCGTGGTCGGCGGACTACGGCAACGAATTGACGCTGCTGCTGGGCGGCTGCGTGGATCAGGGCATTCTGGAAAGTCAGGTGCGGCAGTATGTGCGGGACGCGCTGCTGGCGTGTCCCTACATCCGGGAGGTGGACGGGTTCTCCTTCTCGAAGAAGGGGAGCCGGGTGGAGGCCCGGTTCACCGTGCACACCGTCTATGAGGAGTTTACCCAGAAAACGGAGGTTTCGATCAGATGACCAAGGAAGAAATGCTGCGGCTGCTGACAGCCGCCTACACCGGCCCCGGCAGCGCCGCCGAGGGCACCTTTGCCGGAGACGTGCTCCGCTCCTGCGCCGACGGAATGGCACAGCTTTGGAGCATGGAGATCGACGGACTGGAACGGCGGGCCTTTGTGTCCTCCGCTGTGGGGGAGTGGCTCACCGCCGTGTGCGCGGATCGCGGGTGCGTCCGCAAGGAGGGGGAGACGGACGAGGAGCTGCGCGCCCGGACGCTGGCGGCGCTGGCCGCCACTCCCGCCTCCGGCAACGCCGACCACTACGCCGCGTGGTGCGGACAGGCGGCGGACATTCTGCGGGTGAAGGTGCTGCCTTTGGCAAGAGGAAACGGCACCGTGGACATCGTGGCGGTGGGCCGGGAGGGGAAAGCCCCCGGCGCAGCCGCCATCCGGGAGGCCCAGGCCGTCGTGGATCGGGAGCGGCCCGTGGGCGCGGACGCGAAAGTGATCGCCGCCGCTGAGACGGCGGTGAATGTGGCGGCGTCCGTGACGCTGATGGACGGCGGCAGCTTGGAGGGCGTGAAAACCGCCTTTTCTCAGGGCTTGAGCGCCTTTTTCCGGGACAACGCCCTGCGGACGCGGGTGGTCAGCCACGGCAAGGCCCTGCGGCTGCTGCTGGACTGCCCGGGCGTGGCGGATGTGTCCGGCTTCACCATGAACGGCAGCGGCGACAGCCTGACGCTGACGGAGGGCGCTGTGCCTGTGGTGGGCACGCTGGCGCTGACGGAGGTGAAGGCGTGAGACTGCCGGAGTTTTTGACGGAGCTTTCCCCTGTCCGGGAGACGCTGGCGGCGCTGGAGCAGGGGGAGAACGCCATGGCGGAGGCCGTGGCGGAGAAGAACGGGCAGGTGTGCGTGGAGACCGCCACCGGAGGGCTGACCCTGTGGGAGCGGGACTACGGCCTGCCTGTCCGGGAGGGGGCCTCAATGGAGGACCGCCGTGCCGCCGTCCGGGCCGCCATGCTGGGAGGGCGCACCCTGACCCCCGCCTTTTTGAAGGAGCTGTGCGTCACGCTGGGCGGCGGCGACAGGGGTGAGGTGGAGGAGGACTTCGCCAACTGGCACGTCACGGCGCTGGCGGTGGGTGCGGGGCGTGTTCCGGCGGACATTCCGGCTCTGGAACGGGCGTTGGAGCGGCTGAAACCGGCCCACCTGTCGGTGACGGTGCTGCCCACGGCGGACATGACGGCGCAGCGCTGGGAGGCGGTCACCGGCGGCGTGATGATGGAGGTCTTGGGGTAAAAAAACGAGGAGACGGGTCTTGGAGGACCGTCCGGGAATAGGAAAGCAGCTGCCATGCGGCAGCTGCTTTTTTTGCGGGGCATAACAATGCTCCCCCTTGATTTGCAGTGAATTTGTTTTTCACTGTTTCATCAAAGGGGAGCGTATCAGTCACGCTCTGTATTCCTTTTTGTGAATAAGGTGGGTATCTTTGAGACTATCTCCCTACTCAGCGTCTGAACAGAAGGGGACACAGCTGGGTATCAACAGCTTTTGCATCATTGACGACGCCAAGCAGCGGGAGAAGATGACGGAGGAGTTGTGCTTGGCCGTCAAGAATAGAGTTAAAACAGCCGCAGGAAGTCATGGCTGCCGTGGCACAGAGATACCAGTCATTTGAGATACCTATTTTTCTGAAGCTGTATGAACAGCCGTCGATTTACTTTTTCGCAGCGGTCACAACGACTTCTAGCAGGATGCCAGGGTCAGCCATACCAGTGACAATACAAGCGCGGGCAGGCCGCTTGTCTTCGGGAAACCACGCATCCCACTCGGCGTTCATGCCTTCAAAGTTTGCCGCATCGCTCAGATATAGTGTTACAAAGAGAATATGCTCCTTATCAGAGTCATTTTCTGCCAGCAGACGATCAATCTCCGCAAAGATGGCCTTGCTCTGGGAGCGGATCTCATGGGTGTTCACATTGACCTGCCCGCTGAGGTAAAGAATGCCGTTATAATCGATGACTTCGCTATAGTGGGCGCCATTGCCGATTCGCTTCAGATCCATGAAAAAAGCCTCCTGTTAAAAATTAGAGCCATTCCATCCCCAATGGGTAATGGGTTCATAGATGACATAAATACGGTCGGGGTTTGTTTGCAAAAGTGTGCCGACACACTGGCAGATTTCTGTGGTCAGCATATCGTATTGCTCTGCCATCAGTTCCCCGAAGGTTTTGAGGGTAATTACGGCTGCGGGGGCGTCAGCACTACCGGCAAAGCTCAGGCAGACCTCATCATGGAGCTGTACCATTAGCCAGCGTTCGCTTTTGCCGGGAACCAGTTCGATGATGCGCCCCATCTCTTGCTGGAGCTGTTTTTTGGAAACATCGGTGAGCTTCTGTGTGGTGGCGATATCAAAATACGGCATATCTGATTTCCTCCCAATCAAGTTTTAATGGTCTCCAGTATCTGCATAATACAACAAGCGTTTCAAAATGTAAATAGTAAATTTCAAAATATTTAAAAATAAAACAGCTCCGGGCAAGCCGGAGCTGTTTTTTCATAAATAGCTTACTCAGTGGGATGTATAGCCCAGCATGGTGGACAAACGCTGTGAGGAAGAAACCAGCATAGTGCTGAGCCGCTGCTCATCCTCAGGCGTCATAGACCGCCCAGAGAGGCTGATAGCGCCAAGGGCGGTTCCGTTGTAACCCATGAGAGGTACGCCAATGCAGAATAAGCCGGGTTCATTTTCCTCCAGATCCAAGGCATAGCCGCGTGTACGGGTTTTGGCAATGTCCTGAAGGAGAGCGTCAGGAGTGGTGATGGTGTTGGGCGTCAGAGCTCGGATCGTCATTTTATCGAACTTTTGCAGGATCTCATCATTGGGTAAAAGACTCAATAGGGCCTTTCCAGCACTGGTGGAATACAGGCCGGAACGCTCACCCACCCGTGTGTATACGGAAAAGCCAGTGTTATTGATGTCAATGCTTTCCAAACAGAGCAGTTCATTATGATCTTCTACAGAGAACTGGGCAATCACTCCCAGTTCTGTGGAGAGCTCCCGCAGAACACTTTTGACAAGGGACATATAGTTCAGGCTGCGAACGGCGTGGACGCCGATCTCAAAGGCTTTCAGAGAGAGGGAAAAGCTCCCGGTTTTTTCATCCCGAAGGAGATAGCCGTTATTGCAGAGGGCCTGAACAATGCGAAAGAGGGCAGGTTTATTGATATTGAGTGCCTTGTGCAGCTCCGCAAGGCTCATGGCACCTGTGTGGGCAATCGTCTCCAACACCAGAAAGGCACGGTCAATCGCTTGAAAAGAATTTTCAGCAACAGGCATGGCAGTCAGTTCCTTTCGCAATGGTTCGTATTTTGAAATAATCATATCAAAAGTGAAATAAAAAGTCAACCGATATTACAAGGAGTGCTGAAGTAGTTGCTGAAATGTATCAGTACATAGCGCGATTTTAATGCTTTCATACGCAAAATGTTTCACTATATAATTATATCGTTTCAAAATAAGAAATATGCACAGAAAAAAATGAAATTGATATGCACTATGTAGAAATTGAAAGCAAAGTATTGACAAAGGGAGGAAAATGTGGCATTTTGTAGTTGCAGTTTCAAAATACGGACAACGAATTTCAAAAAGACACGGTTTAAATGGAGGAGAAGGATATGGCAAAAGCAAAAGCAAACACAGAGCTCTGCAAGGGGTGCAGACGGTGTGTGGGCGTTTGCCCCCGAAAAGCGATTGTTCCGCTGACAACCGTTAACAAGAAGGGCTATGAGATCATCCGTATCGATGAAGAAGCTTGCATCGGCTGCGGCATGTGCTATAAAATGTGCCCAGACTACGTGTTTACCGTTGAGTAAGAGGAGGAAACAGACGTGCGTGAAGATTATGTGCTGGTAAAGGGCAACGAGGCCATTGCTGAGGCTGCCCTTCGTGCGGGATGCCGCTTCTATGCTGGCTATCCCATCACTCCCCAGAGTGAGATTCTGGAGTATATGGCTGACCACATGGAGGAGCGCGGCGGCGTATTCATCCAGGGCGAAAACGAGATTGCCAGTATGAGTATGCTGTACGGTGCGGCCGCCTGCGGTGCCCGCTGCATGTCCAGTTCTTCCGGTCCGGGCTTTGACCTGAAGCAGGAGGAGATCTCCTATCTCTCCGCCGCCAATCTGCCCGCCGTTCTGGTGAACGCCATGCGTTATGGTCTGGGCGACGGCGAGATCACCGCTGGCCAGGACAGCTACTGGGTTTCTACCCGAGGCGGCGGCCACGGCGATAAGAGGTTGTTGGTGCTGGCTCCCGCCTCCGTGCAGGAATGTGCCGACCTGACCTATCTGGCCTTCGATTTGGCGGAAAAGTATCGCAACGTTGTGGAGATTCTCAGCGACGGCGCTATCTGCCAGATGATTGAGAAGTGCTACATGCCTGAGGCAAAGGAACACGATATCGACAAGTTCGATTGGGCGTTGACCGGCAAGCCACGGGGCGTGAAGAAGAACAACGCCTATAACGTCAGCTGGTATCAGGGCTATGAAACCTACAACCCCGAGATGCGCGAGAAGTTCAAGACCATGTTTGAGAATGAGCAGCGCTGGGAGGAGTTCATGGTGGAGGACGCCGAGCTGGTTCTGGTGGCCTACGGCATTTCTTCTCGTGTGTGCCGCTCCGCTGTCCGTCAGGCCCGAAAAGAGGGGATGAAACTGGGACTGCTGCGGCCCATCACCGTGTGGCCCTTTCCCAGAAAAGCGTTTGAGAAGATGCCGGCCGGCGTCAAGGGCTATGTCAGCGTAGAGATGAGCCTGACTGCTCAAATGGGGCAGGACATTATCCTGGCCAGCCGGAATGACCGCCCGGTATACGGCCATCTTACAGCAAAAGAACTGCCCACCGTTGAGGGGATCATTGAATATTGCAGTAAGGTCATGGCGGGCGATGCCGATCCTGTGGAGGTGTACTGAGATGGCTACTTTTAAGAAACCTGAATCCATCATTGCGACTGCCGGCTGGTGTCCTGGCTGCGGCCACGGCATTGTGCAGCGCCTGATCGCTGAGAGCATTGAAGAGCTGGGCCTGCAGGACGGTGTGCTTGCTTCTGTGGATATTGCCTGCGCGTTCTGGAGCGAGGACGCTATGGACTATGAGTTCATTGCGGGACCCCATGGCCGCTGCGCTTCTGTGGCCACCGGCATGAAGCGGGTCCGCCCCGACAAGACCGTGTATGTCCATGCTGGTGACGGCTGCTCCTACGTGATCGGTCTGGCTGAGACCAGCTATGCTGCCATCCGTGATGTTCCCATCACCATGATCGTGGTGAACAACGGTATCTTCGGCATGACCGGCGGCCAGATGAATCTGGCTACCACGCTGCTGGGCGACAAGACTCTGAGCAGTAAGAAAGGCCGCAAGGCTGAGACGATGGGGCGCCCCGTGGATATGCTGAAGTCCATGTCCGCCTATGATGTGGAGTTCCTGGCCCGAGGTGCTCTGTATGACCCAAAGCACATTGAGGAAACCAAGCGGTACATCAAGAAGGGCTTTGAAAACCAGCGGGATAACAAGGGATTCTCTCTGATCGAGGTCCTGTCTCCCTGCCCCACCAACTGGAAGATGGACCCTGTGGCTGCCGTGGAAAAGATCAAGAATGAGAACGAGAAGATCTTCCCCCTGGGCGTGTATGTTGATCGCGGAGGTAAAAACAATGGCTGATATGATTTTAGCAGGATTTGGCGGTCAAGGCATCCTGACTGCCGGCAAGATTCTGATCGATGTGGCCGCCCGGGAAGGTAAGAACGTCAGCTGGACATCTTCCTACGGCGCTGAGATGCGCGGCGGCACGGCCAGCTGCAGTATTGTTATCTCCGATGAGGAGATTGGCAGCCCCTATCCCACGAAGCTGGATGTGCTGCTGGCCATGAACGAGCCGTCCTACGATAAGTTCATCGGCGATATGCGGGATGGTGGCTATGTGATCGTCAACAAGAGCCTGATGAGCGAGCGTGAGTATCCCAAGAATGTCCATGTGTTCGAGGTAGATGCCACCAACATCGCCAACAGCCTGGAGAATGGCCGTGCGGCCAACCTGGTGATGCTGGGAGCCATGATGCAGGCGACCGGGCTCATTGAGCCGGAGAAGTTCGGCGAAGGACTTGACCACTACTTCTCCAAGAAAGGCCGCAAGATTCCCAGCAATATGGAATGCTATCGCCAAGGCAGGGAAACCGTTGCAGAGAAGTAAGGAGTAACGAGGAAGATGGTTAAGAACTTGCAGACAAAGCAAATTGCCAACGAGGTCCTGTGGATCGTAGTGGGGTGTATTCTGTACTCTCTTTCTGTGGTATGGTTTCTGGACCCCGCCCAGATTATACCGGGCAGCGTGACCGGCATTGCCGTTGTCACAAAAGCGCTGTTTGGCATTCCAATTGGTGTTCTGAATCTGGTGATCAATATCCCGTTGGTTTTGATCGGCGTGTTTTATCTGGGTAAGAAGCTATTGGTGTACACGGCACTGACCGTCTTTCTCAACTCCATTTTAATGGATCAACTGGCAATGATCCTCCAGCCTATGACGCAGGATATCCTGCTTGCGTCTGTCATCGGCGGTGTAATGATGGGGATTGGCCTGGGTATGATCCTGAAAGCGGGAGCTACCACCGGCGGAACGACTGTGGTTGGCCGCTTGGTGGTGCGGAAATATCCCAATCTTCCCATCAGTAACATCCTCTTGGTCGGTGACTTCATCATCATTACCGTTGGTTCGATCCTGTTGAAGAATTGGGATCTATTCCTGTATTCTGTCATGGATCTCTATGTGTGCGTCATCGCCATCGATAAGGTCTACGAGATCGATCGGCGCAGTGCTGCGGTGATCTATGCCCGGCGGCCGGAGGAGATGGCAAAGCAGCTGCAGTCCAAGCTGCCTTGTAGAGTTGTGCTGAACGATTCCGGCGCAAGCCTGACCTGTTATTGCAGGAAGCGGCTCATCAATCAGGTGCAGAAGATCGCCCAGAGTCTGGAACCCGATGCGGTCTGCGCTACGGTGGATCTTACTTATACATTTGGCCGGATCGACGAGCCTGATCTTTTTCAGTGAATTTCTGTAATGAAACAGCGCGTCATCTAGAGCAAGATCAAGGGGGGCTCTAGACCAAAAGCAAGTGATGGACCAGTAAATAAAAACGAAAAAAGGGAGGACAGATATAGCTGCAAGACCACGGCGTGATCAATAAAAATCTTGGGGGATTAGAAAGGAGATTATGATGAGACTGACTGATTATGAAAAAGCGATGCTGAATGGTGAGCATGGCGAAATGCGCCAGCAGGCCATGCAGGCGCTGTGCGATCTTGCATCATTCTATGATGTTGAGAACTTTGTTGAAATTGTCGGCTGTCATGATGACAGCACGGTCTATGCCGGCGAGGCCAGGTCGCATTTGCCGAACACCTTGCGAATAAGGGCGCAAAGTTCTCTGTTCCGACCACCACAAACGCCACCGCTTGCGACATTAATCTGTGGGACCGCCAAAAGCATGATGTGGAGACCATGGCGGCGACCCGCCGCATCGAGGCTGCGCATGTAAAGATGGGCGCTGTTCCCACATGGTCCTGCGCACCCTACCATATCGGTGTTGCACCCTCCTTTGGTCAGCAGTTTGCCAGTGCGGAATCCAACGTTATCTGCTATTACAACTCCATTATCGGAGCTAGAACCAATCGCTATGCCGGCCCGCTGGAACTGCTGTGCGGCATTGCGGGACGGGCACCCTACTTCGGGCTGCATGTGCCTGAAAATCGGTATGCGCAGGGCTTGGTGAAGCTGGGAGCCGATATCAAGCCTGAGTATTTCCAGGAAGAGGATATCTATAACCTGGTCTCCTATGCGTATGGCTCCATTGTGGCAGACCGGGTGTGGGCACTGGAAGGCGTCCCGGCGAAGGGGATGACCAATGAGATCCTGAAGCAGTTCAGTGCCACCGCAGCATCTTCTGGCGGTATTGCTCTTTTCCATATGATCGGAGTTACGCCGGAGGCGCAGACCAAAGAGCAGGCTTTCGGTGGGAAGGAGCCGAAGGAGGTCGTTGAGATCCACCTCTCCGATCTCGCAGAGGCAGAGCGGCAGATTACAAATCCCGATGTGACGGATATTGATGCTGTTGTGCTGGGCTGTCCCCATTGTTCTTATAATGAATGTGCGCGTGTGGAGGAGCTGCTCCGGGGCAGGCATGTGAACGATCACGTGAAGTTCTGGCTCATCACAGCCAGAAGCGTGCTGGATCGGTTGAAGGACAGCGGCCTGTATGAACGCCTGATCCGCCTGGGCGTTGAGATTTACTGCGATGGATGCATCCTGGAATATCGGAACAAAAACCTGGGTACCAACACGATGATGTCGAACTCCGGTAAGTTTGATACCTACTGTTTTGCCATGCGTGGGTTGCAGCCGGTGTTCGGAAGTATGCGGGAGTGTATTGAGTCTGCCGTGGCTGGCAAGGTTGTGAAGGAGGCTAAACCATGGAGAAAGTGACTGTAAAGTGCAAGACGGCCGTTTATGGCAATGTCAGAGCAGAACTTCTTTGGGCAAATGAGCCAATGAGCTTCTGGGGAACTGTGGACCCTCAGAGCGGACTGATCCGCGACAACCGCCATGCTCTGTATATGAAAAATATGGCGGGAAAGGTCTTGGCGTTTACAACGCCCAAGGGCAGCAGCGGTACTGGCCTGATCATTCTGGAACAGATCCGCACCGGCTGCGCTCCCGCGGCCATCATCAATTTGCGTAGTGACCCTGTGGTTTTGACAGGACCCATTATTGCAAAGCGATTCTATAATGTAGATATCCCTGTGGTGAATCTCTCTGAAGAAGACTATGCCAAATTGGAGGGCGCCAAGGAAGTTGAATTCCACGATGATAGGGACGAGATCGATATCTACTATTAAATCAAAATCTCCGGTCCCCGCATTTCTAAAACACGAATTTTGAGAAATAAATAGGGAGAGAGACTATGAAAAACACAAATATCAACAAAGCTGCATTTTGGCCGGCATTGATATGTTTGGCAGTGCTGGTGGGTGCAGGTGTTTTTGCCACAGATGCGTTAGGTTCGCTGTTGAATACGATCCTCTATGGTATGGCAGACCGTGCAGGATGGTTTTTTGAGTTATTCGCCATTATTTGCGTTATTTTGACCCTTGTGCTTGCCTTATCCAAATACGGAAATATTAAAATCGGCGGTCCCGATGCAAAGCCGGACTTTAAAACCTGGAACTGGATCACCATGTCCCTGTGCGGCGGTATTGGAACGGGTCTGCTGTTCTGGGCAATGGGTGAACCGATCTTCCACTTCATGACGCCGCCGGTTGCGGCTGGTGTGGAAGCTGGGAGCCGTGAAGCAGCGATCTTCTCGATTTCTCAGACGATGTGGAATTGGTCGATCCCCCAGTACTGCATGTATACCATTTGTGCGGTGGCATTTGCGCTGACTGCTTATAATATGAAAAAGCCGTTGGCTTATGGGCCGGTTCTGGATACTGCAATCGGGAAGAGATCCAGCAAGCTGGAGACGGTGGTCCATAGCCTGACCATTTTCACGATGTGCGGCGCTGTGGCCTGCTCTATGGGCGTTGGCTTGATGCAGATCGGCGCTGGCGTGGAGTATTTGACTGGGCTGAAGACTGGAGCTGGCGTTTGGCTGGTAGTGGCTGTGATCATCACAGTGCTGTTTACTGTGTCCTGTGTTTCCGGCATTGGGACCGGGTTAAAGAAGCTGTCTTCTTTCACGACCATCGTCTTTATCGGAATGCTGATCTATGTGTGCATCCTTGGACCGTCCACATTTATGGCGAAACTTGGGACGGAATCCTTTGCACACCTGCTGGACAATATGTTTTCCAAAACAGCCATTTTAAATACCATGGCTGATGGAGACAACTGGGCTGCCGACTGGATCATCCAATACTGGGCTTCCTTTATCGTATATGCGCCGATTTTGGGTATGTTCCTCAGCCGTATGGCCAAGGGCCGCACCGTCCGTTCCTTCATCCTGGTCAATGTGCTGGCACCCTCTATTTTCTGCATGGTCTGGATCGCGGCGTTTGGCGGCGTTACCCTTCACATGCAGAGCTCCGGCACATTTGACATTTGGAATGCTGTAAACACAACAGGCATGGAATCCACGATTTTCTATATTCTGAGTTCGTTCCCACTGGGTAAAGTTTTGATTGCAGTATTCCTGGTGTCAATCTTTACATCTTTCTCTACGATGGCGGACCCTGTGGCTGCCGCATTGGCTACCATCAGCACACACGGCTTCAGCGTGGATGATGAGGCTCCCAAGAAACTGAAGATCCTCTTCGGCGTTATTATGGGTGCGATCGCATATGTGCTGGTTGCTTCCGGAGGCGTTGGTTCGGTTAAGGGTATGTGGGTCATCATTGGATTCCCGATCGCATTTATCATGGCAGTTATCATTATTTCTGCGTTCCGAAATGCGGGAAAGAGCATCAAAGAAGAGGACTATATGTTAGACAAGGTTGAAAAATGAATCATAGTTGCGGCTTTCTGTACGATCGAGGCAGAGGCTGAGCGGAATAATGCACGACTTATGAAGAGCCGCACTCAACGAGTGCGGCTCTTCTCAGTCTGTCAAAAAACTACCCAAACGCCCCTGTTTCTGGTATAATAAAGGAAACGGGGGTGTCTTTATGGAGAACTGGAGAAAAGATGCACGGCATGA